>Ga0180432_10000252_pt1 | contig 85527 bp, 82 predicted proteins | sample SS_ome_10_FD_132414 | JGI IMG/M metagenome (GOLD analysis project Ga0180432, IMG submission 132414) | Hypersaline lake sediment archaeal communities from the Salton Sea, California, USA - SS_1_MS_2 metaG | ecosystem: Environmental > Aquatic > Non-marine Saline and Alkaline > Hypersaline >... | reverse complement strand
TTGATATGTCAGATATTAAATTACCTCCGCAAAGTATGGAAGCTGAAAAAGCTGTCCTAGGTGCAATATTATTAGACGAAGAAGCTATAATAAAAATAGTAGATTTTCTTAAACCTCAACATTTCTATAATCCAAAGCATTCAATAATATATGAAAATATTGTTGAATTGTTTGAGCAGAGAGATTCTATAGATGTTCTAACTCTAACTAATAGATTGAAAAAGAATAAGCAATTAAAAAAAATAGGCGGAGTAAGTTATATATCTGAATTAGTAAGTAGTGTCCCAAGCGCTTACCATATAGAGGAATACGCAAAAATAGTAAAAGAAAAAAGTGTGAGGCGCGGTCTGATAAGTGTATCTTCATTCTTAAATGAAATAGCCTTTGATGAAGGCGAGACATTGGATAAGCTTATGGATAGTGCGGAGCAGAAATTATTTGAAGTTACAGAGGAAAGTATTGATAGAGATTTTGTTCACATATCAAAGTTATTAGAGAAAGCATATGAAAGAGCCGAAGAAGCCGATAAACATTCTGATAAGGTAACAGGAATAAAATCTGGATATAAATTGCTTGATTCTATTTTGGGAGGATTTCAGGGAAGTGATTTAATAATTTTGGCTGCAAGACCTTCTGTTGGAAAAACGGCTTTAGCCTTAGATATTGCCAGGCATATAGCTACTAGGGAAAAGAAAAATGTAGGTTTTTTTTCTCTTGAGATGTCTAATATGCAGTTAATGGATAGGATTTTAGCTATGCAGGTAAATGCAAATCTGTGGGATTTGCGTATGGGTAAGTTGCCTGATGAGGCTTTTGAGAGATTAGCCGATGCGATGGGAGTTTTATCAGAATCTGGATTATATATTGATGACACGCCGGGTCTTCATATTATGGAAATGAGGACAAAAGCAAGAAGGATGATGGCTGAATATAACTTAGATATGCTTGTTGTTGATTATTTACAGTTAATGCAAGGTAGGTCTAGAGATAATAGGGTACAGGAAGTGTCTGAGATCTCCATGTTTTTAAAAAATTTAGCTAGAGAATTGGATATACCTGTTCTTGCTCTGTCTCAGCTTTCCAGGGCTGTGGAGTCAAGAACGATTAAGATCCCTCAGCTTTCTGATTTAAGAGAGTCTGGTTCAATAGAACAGGATGCTGATGTGGTTATGTTTATTCATAGAGAAGAAATTTATAATAAAGATACTGAAAGAAAAGGTATAGCTGATTTAATAATTGCGAAACATAGAAATGGACCGACAGGACAAATGGAGTTGTATTTTGTAAAAGAACAAGCAAGGTTTAGAGAACTAGAAAAAAGAAGAAAGGAAGGGGAGTAATATCAATAATTACTCTAAGTTGTTGTTTTTTCTCTTACATCTCAATATTGTAAGAAGAATAGCTATTAAATATAAAATAAGAGTGGCTATACTTAGTATTATCCATAAGTCAATTACTCCAATGATCGCTAAGATAAATCCTAATACAAATATCATTATGTTAAATATATCGGACATAAATAGCTTATTAAAAGTGTCCGAATTATTAGGGTTTCTCCAATAAGGATGAATGATTAAGATTAATAACGCTAATATTGAAAAGAATCCGTATATATCTATTCCTAATCTGGAAGATATAGTGCCCTCATTAGCTTCAAGTGATATTCCTTTACTATCTAATTTGTTTAAACATTCTGATAGTTTTTCCTTACAATCATCAAGTTCGTCTAATTTATCTTGAATTTCATAAAAACAGTTTGTTGCCTCAGGGGGTACGTTAAATAGAAGTGTTTTTTGTATAGCATTTCCTTCATTATCAGATCCTTTTATTATAATTATTACTGGTTCGTCCGTTTCGAATTTTTCGTAAGGGGTTATTATAATAGTATAACAACTTGAGTCACCTTCATAACTGAAATTAGATCCGTTAATATAAGAGTATTCATCACCGTTTACATATACAATAATGGATTCTATATTAACACCAGAATCATCGTCTGAAATTTTAAATATAATGTTTGAGTCTGATGGTATATCTGTATCATAATTTTGAGGGCTGACGAATTCTATGTAAGGATTAGTTATGTCCTCTTCCGTAGGTTCTTCTGGGGTTGGAGGTGTAGGTTCTTCTGCGGGAACAAAGCTATATGTGCCATCAGTAACTAGACCCAATATATCTGTACTTGTATTTCTATCTGCAATATTACTGTCGAAGGTATCACCAATCCCGCTAAATTCTATAGAAAGTGATGTTTGTGTTATTCCGTGCTTGGATCTAAATTTTATAGTCCCAAAGGTTCTTGTACCACTTAATATTCCTGTAGTAGAGAATCCTGTAAGGCGGATTTTACCTGTTGATGAATCAACTATATTACCATCATAAGACTCGTAGGCACTTCCTGATGATACTTGAATTATTTCGATTTCTTCGGGATTATAATTAATTATTATATCTGCAGCATTAGAAGTATTAGATCCAGTGTTAATTTTTATATTTATAACAGAATCGGTTTCTTGAGTGAATGTTGAAAAAGCTGGATCGAATGAAAAGGTTGCATCCGGAATTTGTGCCTTAATATTTTTTGGGTATATAAATATTAGGCATGAAAAGATAAAAGATAATGTAATTGTTTTTATGCTGATTTTATGCATCGCCAACATCATATAAATTGTTTAGCTGAATTGATAAATCCATAGAATTAACTATGGAGTCTTGATTTAAGTCATTGATATAGTCCCCGGTAGCAAGGTTATTGATTAAAGTAGATATGTCTAAAGAGTTTATATAATCATCATTAGCAATATTGGTTTCTCCGGCGAGTAGATCGCCATAGGGAGTAAAATCGAAATTTTCATGTTGATTATTAAATGGAATGTTATTATATCTTTTAGTTAAATGAGAAATACCTTTTATATATACGGTATGATTACCATTGGGTATATTTTCTGCTGGAGTGAGATTTATTGTTCCGTGACCTAAGTTATTGGTTGCTAAGTTTTTTTGGAAGATTAAAGTATCATATGAATTTCTAACGATAAAATCTATAATTGTTGACCAGTTACCGCTTGGGGGAAATCTTTTTTCTGGATAAACTATTAATGAAATAGATTGTAGTTTTATATTAGCTGAAATTACGATATCAGTCCCTTCCACCTCTTCTTTTTCTTTTATTTCCTCTTCAGGTTCATAAATTGTAATGATATATTTAAGGCTCAGAAGTACGAATACAGACAAGAATATTATAGCTAAGGTTATTTTAAATGTTTTTTTCATAATTAGGTTTTATTATTATAATAAGCTTAGTAGATTTTGAGAAAATTATCAATTTTTTATCATTGATTACTATATGGGGTTATGCAGATTTTTATTGTTAATTTTGAGATGTCGGAAATGTATGCAAATTGAACGAAATCTTTACTTTTTTATACTGTGAATGTAAAATTATATACTGCAAGTATAAACTAGTTCATACTTATTTAAATTTTAAAGTTAGTATAATGGATTTATCACAAAAGGACCCCAACGTTATGTCATTTATGATGCAGATGGTTCAGGAAAAACAAGGGGATAATATTGATAGTAAATTTCTAGAGGAAGAATCTTCTAGATTATATAATGAATTTGGTGATAAACTGGTTGGCTATTTTGAACCAATGTTATCAGATGATCAAAAGAAACAGTTTGATGCTTTGGTACAAGAGGGTGCGGATCAAAATAGATTGTTGGAGTTTTTGGTTGGAGCTATTGAGAATTTAGAACAAAAAATACTTGATGTACTCATGAGATTTAAGAATGATTACATTGGAAGTTAAATTTATATTTTTATTTTATAAATAATATTATGCCGATAGGAAGACCGGCTGCACCTTCTTTTGAGAAGGCAGCAGAAAATATTAAACAACAGGCTAGAGAGAAACAGTCAAAGTATAGGGAAGCCATATCACAAACAGATAAAGGTATAGAACAGACCCAGCAAAAGGCAAATGCTATTAAAAGTGCTATAAGCAAGATAAAAGGTGCTATTGGAAAACTTCAGGCACAGGCTCAACAGAATCCTCAACTAAGAAATCATCCGACATATCAGAAAAGAATGACAGCTTATAGAGAACAGCTGAAAAGATATAAAGATGCTCTTAATCAAGTTGAATCTCAGTCAGAGAAATTAAGAATGCGAAAGCGTCAATTTAAGATTGCCCTTATGAAGATAGCTGGTCAAGCGACAAAGCAGCTTGGTATGATCCGAAAGAGACAAGATGCTCAAAAACAGCAGCAGGCTAATGCTAGGCAACAGCAAGGACAAAAACGTACTGGAAAGGGAGAAAGTGGTAAAGTCCGTGGTTAAACAAAAACATATAATTCATTTGTAGTTACACTAATTTTTCGAGTATAATTCTTTTGATATTTAATAGGGGCAAATGGCGGAATTGGTAGACGCGCTGGTTTCAAAAACCAGTTCCCTTTAGACGGGAGTGAGAGTTCAAATCTCTCTTTGCCCACGTTTATTTTATTAAGATATTAATACTTATATGGCAGCAATTGATAGTACACAATTAAGAAGAGGTGTTGTATTTAAAGACCTAGGTAATGTATATTTAGTATTAAAATATAAACATATAAAAAAGGGTAGAGGATTGGCGAATGTGAGGGTGAAGGTGAGAAATATTAGATCAGGAGCCACTTTAGAGAAGACTTTTACAAGTAATGAGAAGGTAGAATCTGTTGATTTAAGTCATAGGAAAGCTCAGTATTTATATTCTGATAAATATCGGTCTTACTTTATGAAATGCGATGATTATTCTCAGTTCTCTATAGAGAATAGCAAGATTGATGACCAGATGGAATTTTTAACTGAGGGATTAGAAATAGATACACTATGGCTGGAAGATGACGTTGTTAGTATAGAACTTCCGAAAAAGGTTAAGTTAACAGTTAGAAAAACAGGGCCAGGGATTGCAGGTGATACAGCCGGAAGTGCAACAAAGGATGCAGAGTTGGATACGGGTTATATATTAAAGGTACCCTTGTTTATTAAAGAGGGGGATGAGATTACTATAAATACAGAAAGTGGTGAATATGTATCTAGGGTCTAGTATACACGATTAGATTAAAAATTATTTATATTTATTATTTTAAAAAAATGGCAGAATTTTTGTTAAATTTAGTTGATGTTAATGAGAATATAAATTATTCTCTAATAATTACTGTAATTGTTTCTTATTTATATTTTCTTTGGTTTGTTATTTGTATTTGGGTATTCACTGATGGACAACGAAGATATAAAACTGTAATTCCGTCTGTTTTGTTTACGATTTTTGTTTTTATATTTGGTCCACCGGCATTAATTTTTTATGTAATGGTTCGACCAGAGCATACTCTTGAAGAGGATTATTATATAAATTTAGCTCTAAGCGGGGAAAAAGAATTAAAGCCAATATATTTTGATGGAAACAAGGGATTTGATATTTCTATAAATATGTCCGTCCAGCCAAAAGAAAATTCTAATGATAAGCATAAGATGTTTATGGATGTATCTTGGATGCCCCAAGATGCTAAAAGGGAGGTTATAATGAGAGATGATAATAGGGTAGGGAAAATAGAAGGTAAGTCAAAATTAAGACAGATTTTTGATCAATTTAAGAAACAGATTTCAATTATTATTGAGAGGCTGAAATCTACTATTAATGATGTAGGTAGGACGAAACAGAAGAAAGGGGATAAGAAAGAAAATGAGAAAATAAGAGAAAAAGATGACAATAAAGATACTAGCAAAGTAAAACAGAAGAAAGAGGATAAAGATAAATTAAAGAAAAAAAGAAGAAAGAAAAAGAAGAAAAAAAGAAAAAAGAAAAAATAGGATGAATAAATTAGAAAAAATTCAAAAATTTGTATTATCAAATAAAAACTTTTTATTTTTATGGTTTGCTCAGATTATTACTCAAAGTGCAGTTAGCATTGTTACTATTTTGGTCGGAATTCTTTCTGATGAAGGTGTAATTTCATCTTCTGCAAAGCAATCTTCGGCAAGTATAGGTATAATAATTGACTTAGCTATGTTTCCTGCTCTTTTTATTGCCCCTATTGCGGGAGCAGTCGCGGATCGTGTTAAAAGGAAGAAGATAATGCTTTTATCTAACATAATTAGGTTTATATTTCTGTTTGTTTATACCATATTTCATGGTTGGAATAATTTGTTGTATTCTTATTCTTTGGTTCTTTTTTCATCCATAGTATTACAATTTTTTATTCCAGCTGAAGGAGGTTTAATTCCAAAGCTTGTAGAGAAAAAGTATATTTTACTTGCCAATTCATTATTTTCATTAACTGTATATTCAACTATGGCTGTGGGGGTAACTTTATCTGGTTTAATTTTGAATATATTTGGTATTAAGATGACATTTGCGGTATGCAGTTTATTCTTTATTATTAGTTCAGTATTATTATTATTTGTTAAAGTAAAAGAAACCCCAGTTAAGAGAGAAGAAGGTGAAAAGAAGCTATTTAAAATATTTCCAAGTATTATAAGAGATGTAAAAGAGGGGATTATCTATTCATTTAAAAATAAGAAACTAAGATTTGCTCTGATTCATTTGTTTTTATTACAAGTAGTTGCTTTAATCCTAGTTACTATTGTCTTTAGGATTGGAAATGAAATATACGGGGTATCTCCTCGTACAGCTGGGGTGGTTGTTTTTGCTCCTATTATAATAGGATTACTAACTGGTGTGGTTACTTTAAATACATTTTTCAGAAATATGAGGAGGCCAAAGTTAATTTGGCTGGGAACAATTTTTAGTTCTATTAGTTTTGGATTTATGTTTTTAATTTCAATAGGAAATGGGATATTGTCCGAATTATTTTTAGATGAGGTTATTGCAACATTAAGTCTTATTGGAATAGGTATATCAATACCTTTTCTTTTGATTCCAGCACAGGCTTTAATTTATGAAAGAACAAAAACAGATTATAGAAGTAGGGTATTGGGTATATGGCAAGCATTAACTTCTTCTTTTGCATCAATAGTTGCTACAGTATTTGGTTTTATTAACGATGAAATTGGGAATATATCAGTAGCAATTTTACAAATAGTTATTGTGGATTTGATTTATTCAGCAATAATTTTATTTTTATTAAAAAAGAGAAAAATATGACTAGCATGTTAGATTTTAACATGACAATTTTTTTAATTTCTCAAATTATAAGTGGTTTTATTGTGGGATTTATGATGTGGAGGAAACGCGAATTATTAAAAGTAAGGAGTGAGAAGGTGTTCAATTATATGTTTTTGTATATAATTTTCTCTATTCTTGTAGGTAGATTGTCTTATGTAGTACAGAATTTTGATCAATTTGAACAAATATCATGGTCAATATACCCATACTATTTTGACCCAGGAGCCGAGAGAGTATGGCTTAGACAAATGCCGTGGATAATACTGAAATTTTGGGACAATGGAATTAATTATTCCATGTTATTATTTGGAGGTGCATTATTTACTGCTATTTACTATAAAATAGCACATATTGAAAATATTAAAGTTTACTTGAATATTGCTATGGTATCTTTATGTGTTGGGCAGATTATCCAAATTATTGGTTTTTTTATAGGAGGCTTTTATATAGGTAAATTAACAGATTCATTTATTGGAATAAAATATATTGGTTATGATGCCAATAGAATTCCTGTGCAATTAATTGAAGTAGCAGCAATGATCATTATGATTTTGATATTTAACTATTTAAAGAAAATAAAGAAGAGCAGTTTAATTTTTGGATTATATTTTTTTATATTCAGCTGGCTTGAAATAGTAGTTGATTATCTGAAAGATTATGGAGATGAGATCGAGCCTAAAGCTGGTTATATAGATATTTATGGTGTGAATTCTACTCAAGTTTTCTATTTATTTGTGATTCTTATTAGTATATTAATAATAGTATTTTCATATCAAGGAGGAGGCTTATATAGTTTAGAGGAAAGAGAGAGTATAAAGTCTAATCAAGGTTTTAATAAAGATAATCAAATGGAGAGTGGTTCAGGTAAAGTAAGGAATATTAAAAAAACTTTTAGTTATAAAGATTTTCGGTCTTCTTATTCTACTTATAGAAAAAGCAGGGTATCTTTATTTGCTTGGTTAAAGAGAAATTTGTTCAGAAAGCGGAAATCAGATTCAGATACTTAATAATTTTATAAGGAGTTCTCTGTGAAATTTATATTTAAAGTGTTAAGCCATGATGAAGGGTCAAGACTTGATATTTATTTATCCTCAAAGTTAAAGAATATTACAAGGAATATAGTTCAAAGATTAATAGGTATTGGAAATGTAGAGATAAATGGAGTAATAGTAGAAAAGAATAGCTTATTAGTAAATAAAGGAGATGAGATAAAGATTAACACTGATTATAAAGAAGATGTTATTAAGTCAAAAGAAATATTATATAAAGATATTCCTATTAATATTGTTTATAAAGACGATAATTTATTAGTTGTTAATAAGCAAACTGGACTAGTAGTTCACCCAGCAAAGGGGAATTATGATAATACCTTATTAAATGGGTTAGAGTATAAGTATAATAAAGATAAGAATAGTAAGGAAAAGCTAAGTTTTTATCTTATAAATAGAATAGATAAAGATACTTCTGGGATAGTATTGGTAGCTTTAAATCGTAGAGCCTTATGGTTTTTTTCGAGACAATTTGAGGAAAGAGATGTAGAAAAATACTATATTGCTGTTGTAAATGGAGATATAAGCAACTTGTTTAAAAATAAAAAGAAGTATTGTTGTTCCAATTATATCGGTCGTAATCCTAAAAACAGAAAGAAGTTTTCAGTTGTTGATAAAGATAAAGGAAGATTAGCTACTACGGATTTTTATTGTTTGGATAAAAAAGAGGATGATAAATTTGGTAAAACTTCTATTGTACTGGCACGATTAAGAACTGGACGTACGCATCAGATAAGAGTCCATTTATCACAATTAGGTTACCCTATTGTTGGTGATAATTTATATGGTAGTGAAGATTATGATCGTATGATGCTTCATTCATATCTGGTTAGAATTAATATGTTTGATCGGAGGAGTGATAGGACATTTAGAGCTCCTATTCCAAAAGCTTATGAAGAATTTTTTGATCTAAATAATATTATTAAAAAGATTGATAATATAATTAGTAAAAATGATGAATCTATTTAATAAAATAAAAAGGAAGTGGTTTGTTAGGAATAAGAAACGGGCTAGAAGTAAGATAAGTTTAGGATTTAGCAGATTTTCAAAAAAAAAGGTAAAGAAGATAAGAAAATACAACTTTAAGAATTCAATTGTTATCTCTTTACTTATATTATTGTTATTATTATTAGTTTTTTGGATTGGATTTTGTATATATAAAGTAATAAATCTGAAATTGAATTTAGCATATAAAGATAGTATTAGTCAGGATAGAGAGGACTGGACGGCAGAGGATAAGATAAATTTATTATTAGTTGGTATGGATTCAAGGGAAGATAGTTATGGATATATAGATGCTCTGGCTATTCTTATGTTAGATCCAAGAGATCATAGTGTCGGAATTTTCAATATAAACAGTAATGTATCTGTTTTTTTAGCAGAACAAGATAAATATGTTAAGATAAAAAGTCTTTATAATGAAGGTATATTTAGTGGCAATTCGGTTCCAATTAGTCTTGTTATTCAAGGAGTAGAAGATCTTACATCAATCAGAATCGATAGATATATTATGTTAAATGAAGATGAGACTGTTAATATAGTAGATTCTTTAGGTGGTGTATATATAAATAACTCTCAAGAAATTATTGACAAAGATATAAGTGGGGGAAATGGAAGTTTCAATCTAAAGAGTGGTAGTTTTAGATTAACCGGAAATGATTTTTTGAATTATTTAAGAGTTGATGATGATGGAGTTGATAATAAATTGATGCGTCAAGTTGATGGATTAGAAGGATTTCTTAAAAGAGTGTCAAGTTATATGCTATTTATTAAATTTCCCTATATTATAGATGAGATATCCGATGAGGTTTATACAGATTTAACTAAAAAGGAATTGTTTTATTTTGCCTATGAAGTTATGCGTCTTAGTGATATAAGGTCGTCTTATATGAAAGAATCATCATTAAATAAAGTAGATGGAATTTTATTGGTAGTAGAAGATGAGTTAGATAAGGATATTCAGACTGTCTTTATAGATAATTCTGTTGGAAAGGAACAAGCAAGAGTTGAAATATTTAATTCAACAAGTATTAAGGGACTGGCTGCATATAGGGCGAGATGGCTAAGGAATATAGGTGTTGACGTAATAAGAGTGGGTGACTCAGCTGAAGTATTTGAAAAAACAACTATATATACAAGGGAAAAAGGGAAATATGATAATACAATAAATGCTGTAGTAGAATCTTTTCCAGAGGAGTTTGAGATTTATGAAGGAGAGATGCCTGGATGGGTTTGCACTGGTGATATTATTATTGTTTTAGGCAATAATGGTGAGGTTTGATCTTTTTATGAGTTAAGATAAGTATGATAAAATAAAAAGGTAGTATAATATGGACTCTATTAATCTAGAACAAATATTCGAAATATTTGGTTATATATGGGATCAAATTAATTGGAATAAGGTCTCAGGATATTACAAGTACGGGATCATAGCTGTAGTATTTATATTATCTTTAATAATTATTAAGAAGATTATATCTAAGTTTAGAGCTGTAAACGAATATATAGAAAATGGGATTGCTTTTATTGTAGAATTTCCCTTAATGGGGAATAAAGGGGAGAAATTAGAAAGTGTTTTAGAGGAGCTATATAAGGAGATTTATGATAAGTTTGGAAGAAAATATTATTTTGCAGTAGAAATATTAATTAGAGCAGATAGGGAATATTTTTTCTTTTATGTACCAAGAAAGATCTATGATGATGTGAAGTTTATATTAAAGAAAAATTTTAGTGTAAAGATAGTTACAGAATCAAGAGAGAAGTTTATTGAGAAGATGAATTCGGACATAATTGGATATGATCTAGAATTAGGAAAAGATTTCATTTTCCCTTTGAATCTTAAGAGGAGAACAGATATTAGGAGTATAGTTCAAAAGAATGAATTGGTTATGATACAAATAGTATGTAGACCAACTGGTGATAGATGGAGGAAGAACTTAGAGAGATATTTACAAGAATTGAAGAAAGGGAAGGATAAGATTAAGTTTTATTCAGGATGCTCTGGAGGGTTTATAGGATTTATATTAGTTACTTTTTCCTTTTTGGGAGACTTATTAACGTCAGTAATACATGGTGAGGGTATAAACAGAGAAGATGATAAAAAGTTTGTTAAGGATGAATTAAAAGGAAAATATGATGCTATAAAAAGGAAGCTAGATAAAATAGGTTATGAGACTGCTGTAAGGGTATTTGTTGATAGCAGTGATATGGACAGAGAGTATCAAATATTAGATAAGTTGTTAGAAGTATTATCTGTAGATGAAGATGACGAATATTCAAATAGTTATGTTGTAAAGAGGTTGTATAAGAAATTCAAAGATAGAAACAAAAATGAGTTGATTTTTGCAAATATTAATAAGGATTCCTTAGATATACTTAATAGAGACGAAGTATCTAGACTGATATTATTATTAGGAGGATTTGATTAATATAATGTAAATTTCTTTCAATCTTTAATAAAACACTTTATTTATTTTATTTTTATGAAAGGGGTATAATAACTTAGTTAAATAGATAAATTTTGTTTATAATTGATATGTCGGGTCACTCTAAATGGAAGAAGATAAAGAGACAGAAAGAGTCTTCTGATCAAAAGAAGGGAAATTTGTTTACAAAACTTGGTCAGGCTATTACCACGGGTGTGAAGGAGGGGGGTGGTAAAAATCCCGATATGAATTTCATGCTAAGGATAGCTTTAGATAAAGCAAAAGAAGCAAATATGCCAAAAGATACCATAGAACGTGCTATAGATAAGGGTGCAGGAATCAGTGATAAAGGATCTATGGAAGATGTAACTTATGAAGTAGTAGGAGAGGGGGGAGTAGCTATTTTAATAGATTGTATGACAGATAATAGAAACAGGACTATATCTGAGATTAGAAATATTCTTTCAGGTATTAGCGGATTTTCTATCGGTAGCGGAAGTGTAGGATGGCAGTTTAAATCAAGAGGGAGAGTTGTGATACAGCCTTTCATTAAAGAGGAAGTTGTAATTAAAGGGAAAAAGGAAATTAAATATAACGAAGCCAGTAAGGAGGATTTAATACTTGAGATAATGGAGATTGAAGGAGTAGAGGATATTTCCGAAAGAAAGGATAAGGATGAGGAGGGGGAGGAAGTGAGCGTGATAGATGTTTTTGTTGATAGGAACAAGTTACAATATGTATATAATGAATTTGAGAAGAAAAATATAAAAATTTTAAAAGCTGAAATAGTAAAAATTGCAAAAAACGAGATAGATGTAGATGAAAAAGTAAGGGAGAGGATTAATACTGTTATTAAGCAAATAGAAGCTCTAGAAGATGTATCAGCAGTATGGACGAATATAAATTTACAATAGAGAATAAGGATATTATGAAAAAAGGCATTAGAGCGTTGGGGATTGATTGCGGAATAGCATTGACGGGTTGGGCTGTGATTGAGAGATTGACTAAGATAAGAAGTAAGCCTCCAAATTTAATTGATTTTGGAGTGATTAAGACAAAGGCAGGAGAGGATATGAGTGATAGATTAGTTTTGTTATATAAAGAAGTAATAAAACTAATAGATAAATACAAACCAGATACTGCAGCTGTAGAAGGTTTATTTTATTTTAAAAATAAAAAGACAATAATAAGTGTAGGGCAGGCAAGGGGGGTAATCTTATTAGCGATTAAAAGTAAAAATATTCAATCCTATGATTATACTCCTTTGCAGGTAAAACAAGCTGTTACCGGATATGGTAAGGCTTCAAAAAAACAAGTTCAGAGAATGGTAAAGTCAATTTTGAATTTAAAAGAAATACCAAGACCTGATGATGCAGCAGATGCAGTTGCTATTGGGATTTGTCATTTAAATTCATTAAATATAAATAAATTTCAGAACAAAGTTAAATGATTGGATTTTTGAAAGGAGAAGTAAAGTATATATTAAAAGACTCTATAATAATAGATTGTAATAGTGTTGGTTACAGAGTAAATATGGAAGATGGAGAGTTCAAAGAAGGAAGTAAGGTAGAGTTATTTGTATATACTCATGTGAGGGAAAATGAGATAAGTTTATATGGCTTTAAAGAGTTAGACGAGTTAAACATATTTGAATTGTTAATTGGAGTTAGTGGAGTTGGACCAAAAGTTGCTTCATCACTTGTTAATGAATTAGGTTACACTAGGATAGTGGATTCAGTTTTACAAAAAGATGCAAAGGGTTTAAAAATTAAAGGTGTAGGTATAAGAACAGCAGATAAGATAATATTGGAATTAAAGAATAAACTTTCAGATATGGGGGTTAATTTAAGCAAAAAGGATAGAAGTAAGCTAAGAAGTAACAGAGATTTACAAAATAAATTAGATGAAGCCTGTGAGGCGTTAGAAACGCTAGGATATTCAAATAGGAATATTGAGAAGTGTATTTCTGATATTGAGGATGTCGATAAAATTATTGAAATGGATATAGAAGAATTGGTAAGATATTTTTTAAAGAAAGTTAAGTAATAAATATGAAGAAGATAAATAAAGAAAAGAAAGTTCAGGGAATGGATAATGAATTTGAAAATTCTTTAAGGCCGAGGAGATTTAATCAGGTAATTGGTAGAGCTAAGGAGAAGAAGAATTTAAAGATAATGATAGAAGCTGCTCAAAAAAGAGGGGAGGCAGTTGATCATATTTTATTCTATGGACCGCCTGGACTTGGAAAAACTACACTTGCAAATGTGATGGCAAATGAGTTAGGTGTTGAGATATTTGTCACTTCTGGTCCTGCTATAGAGAGACAGGGAGATTTAGCTTCAATATTAACAAATATACCGAAACAGGGGGTACTTTTTATAGATGAGATTCATAGGTTGCATAGATCAGTTGAAGAGATATTATATCCGGCTATGGAAGATAGGGCTATAGATATTGTTATTGGCAAAGGACCTTCTGCGAGGACTTTAAGACTAGATTTAGAGGATTTTTCAATAGTAGGAGCGACGACACGGATAGGTTTGATTAGTTCTCCAATGAGGAACCGATTTGGTGCTTGTATGAGGCTGGATTTTTATAAAAATGATGAATTAAAGGAATTAGTATTTCAAAAGGCAGATATATTAAGAATAAAAATTGATGATGATGCAGCTTATGAGATTTCAAAAAGATCCCGAGGTACTGCTAGAATTGCTATTAGACATTTAAAAAGGGTTAGGGACTATATAGAAGTTTTGAATTTAGATAAAATAGATTTGGAAGTAACTGAAAAGGTTCTTAAAATGCATGAGATAGATAAGGCAGGACTTGATTATATTGATAGAAAGATATTAAAATTAATTATAGAAGATTTTGATGGAGGTCCTGTTGGAATATCAACTATTGCAGCAGCTTTATCTGAAGAAGAATCTACTATCTCTGATGTCTATGAAGCATATTTGATTCAGGTAGGGTTTATAAAAAGAACACCTAGAGGTAGAGTTGCAACTGATAAAGCATATAAGCATTTAGGTATAAGGAGGAATAAAGATAAGAGTGATAAAAAAAACAGGAAATTATTATAAAATATTAAATATAATAAATAGATGAAATTAAGATCAAAAGCTATAATAGTGAGTATACTATTTATTTTCATATATTTAATTCTTCAGATAGTTGATTTAAAAGAATTTATAGGTGTTAATCAGGAGGTAATAAAGGCAGCTATTATGTCGGTAATCTTTTTAGTTGGTTTATATTGGGTAGTTGGGTTCAATATTAATGGGATTAGATTCGTTACGATACTTGGATATTTTTCTTATATAGTTTTTATTTTTTCACTTTTCCTTGAGTTAATAGTTTTTCAGAATGTCGGTAGAATTAGTGAGAAGACTATATCTTTGTTAATATTATTTATTTTTGGAATAACAATATATTTTTTAATTCTTACAGCTAACATATTAAACATATCATATATATCGAGGATTCCTTTAGCACAAGCAGCAAAGGCTGCAAATTTTTTATTTACTTTGTTTGGTGCCTACTTCTCATTTCTTTTGATATTAAGGATAGCTACAGATATACAGTTTAAGTTAATTCCGTTCGTATTGGTGGTGTTTTTGTTGACATTAAATACATTTTGGTTTAAGAAGGAATCTTTTAAACAGCTTTTTGGAGAGACAATTGCTGTTGTGTTATTTATGTTAACAATGTTTGTAGTATTTTTGGTATGGCCTCTTTCTGTTGAGGTAGCAGCTATGTTCTACATAATAATATTTTATATATTACTCGGTTTAGGTTTAGAGGAAAGAGAAACTACTTCAACATTAATGGGAATCGAATATACTATCTTGTTAGTAATTGCTGGTTTTATACTTCTAAAACTTACTAATTGGGGAATTAACGGTCCAATTATATAAGAATCTTCTTTAGTTGTATTGATTAAAGGAATGCTTGCCTTGATTATTTAGTAATTTTTTTTATTTTTCCTGGATAGAATAGGGCGTTTCATAGTGATGTTTATAGAGAGTAGGGGAGTTAAAAGTCAGAGTAAATTAATTATAGGGTACTCAACTATAGGTCCTCTTGTATTATTATTTTATTAATTAAAAAAATAAATTTATTATAAGTAGTTAATAATTATTAATTTCAAAAGTAATCTATCAAGAAAATTAATACTATTTGTGTTAAACAGTGTGATAAATGTAATGTTTCATAATGTTACGGAGGTGTGGATAACTAATTGTATAAAAAATAGCAAATATTAACTAAGAATGATAATAAATAATAATCAAGTAGTTGGCGAATGTCATGATAAGAGTATTAAGAAATATACTCAATAGGTATTAAATTCTGTTTAGATATTTATCAGTTCTACTCTAATTGTTTGAGTAATAAGTTATAATATGGAAATTACGTATAATCATCCTTATATGCAATAAGGAGGAAGGGAAATAGGGAATAACTCATTTTGTTAAATTTTTATATATTTTTATAATTACTGTTTATTATATATATTTATATAGGATTAAATAACACTATTCTTTTATTATTATTATTATTTCAAATTGTTTCATTTATATTAAAGTATACAATCTATGCTGGGTAATCACCCATTTTTAATTAGTTTAAAAATAAACAAGAAATAGTTATAATTAATTAAATAATTATTAGTTAATTGTATGAAAAAGGATTTTCTACCCCATATAAGTGAATTTTTATTAGGTTTATCTAATAATAACTATAGTTTAGAGACAATAAAAAATTATAAAAGAGACTTATTTATGTTTAGTGTTTTCTTGAATTCAAAAACGCTTAAATTTAATAAAATTTCTAAAAAATCGATAATTTTATATAAGGGATTTTTAAAAAATAAGGAATATTTAGATTTATTATATAAAAACGATAAAAAAGCCTGTGATGACGGTAACAACTTAAAAGCGAGCCCTAGGGGGTCTAAAAATCATGGAAAGCATTATGGTAGACTATCGAGTCGTTCAATAAACCGTATGTTATCATCATTAAGGGTATATTTAAGATTTTTGATAAATTTTGATTACAAATCACCGCTTGCACCAGATTCGATAAAATTAATTAGAACTGAACGTAAAGAATCACAAGTCGCTGAATTTGAAGATTTAGTTAGGTTAGTTGAATACCCAAGTACCTATGAGAAAAATAAAAAGATATCAAAAAGAAATCGAGCCATTTTAGAATTATTATTTTCAACTGGTATGCGTATCTCTGAATTAGTAAATTTAAATCTTGAAGATCTTGATTTAACTGAAGATAGAAAGGAAATAAAAAAAGGTAAAATATTTATTATGGGTAAGGGAAAAAAGCAGAGATTTGTGTATCTTACAGATCGCTGTAAGTATTATCTTGCTAGGTATTTAGAGACAAGGGATGATAAATATAAGGCATTATTTATTCCAACAAGAGGTGTCCGGATTGGAACAAGGGATTTACAAAATGTGAGGCTTTCTGCTAGATATATACAGAATAGAATTGCTTTATATAGAAAGCTTTTGGGGATTGTCGTTCCTGTAAGTCCTCATAGTTTAAGACATGGATTTGCTACATATCTAGCTGAGGAAGGTGCAAGTCCAGCTGCAATACAGCATCTTTTGGGTCATGAGTCTTTACAAACTACAACTAGATATGTACATGCATCTGATCGATTTGCCGAAGATACGCATAAAAAATATCATCCTTTGAAAAAGAAGAATAAGGATGACAATATGGAATAGAATTATATAATGATACGTGAAACAGGATGGGTCTTCTAGATGAGTGTAAATTTTTTTTAGTCCCCTTCTCTATCTTTTTTATTAAAAATTCTGTAGATATATTTCTCTATTATTTGTCGTTCGTTAATAATTTTGTGTGCATTAAAGGCTCTAGGCATGTTAAATGCTGATGAATCGATTTGATTGATAATTTGTTGATACTGCTCTTGCAGATACAAGAGTCTTTTTTCTGATTCAGTTATGCTTTTACTTTTAGTTTTCATAGAAATTTCTCAATAGTATAAGGTATTTTACCGCTTGGTGAGTTAACAAGTACTTTATCACCTATATTTTTCCCTATAATTGCTTGCCCTATAGGAGATATATCGGATATATGTCCTTCGTCTGGTTGTGCATCATCATGATTTACAACACATATTTCTAAAGTGTGGGTGTGGTTTACTAATCTAACGCAAGTTCCTAGTGCTACTATCTTTGATTCTGATGAGACGTTATTTTTATATTTATTCTTATTTTTTAATCTTCTTTCAAGAATTTTAATTTGTTTTAGTATAAATTCTTTTTCAACAATAATATAATGAACGTTTTCAGAGTCATCTGATGTTGCATTAGCTCTTTCTATTTCAAGTTCATTTATAATTTCTGCATATTTATCTTTTAATTCTTTTAGTCTTTTTACTACATTTTTATCAAATTTAACTTTCATAATGATTATATACTAAAATTAACTCTGAACTGTTTAGAATTTAACATAATAAAAAAGTGGTTGCTTGATTTTATTATATTATATTCCTGACTTGAATTTTACTTTATTTTCATTAAAAAGACTTTTATAAAGCTATTCTAGATATACTAGTCAGTAATTTTATTAACCTGACATCTTTAGAGGTATTTGTGACTTAGGAGTTATGTGCCATTAGACTTAGGTATTGTTCAAAAAATACATTATCTATTTCATTTAATGGATTAGTAATGATACTATCAATCCAAGATATAGGATTATCGCCAGTCCCGGTGAATAATTTGCTAGCCTGTATAGTACATGAATATAAAAAATTAGCACTAATGAGTCCAATAGATATGCTTTTTCTTATGTGGTTTTCAACTAAATCACGAACTTTTTGTTGTGATGAGCACCCTGTAACAATAAGATTAATTAGTTCATTTCTACGCATTTCTATAGATGGTGATGTAGGATTTGATTGTAGAGCATTATATCTGGCAGATCTAAAAATTATAGGTATAACTATTTGTAGGAGCCTGTTTCCTTTTCTTAAATCGCTGGATAGTGCTAATAAGTTAACATATATAGCATTTCTGAGTCTTCTTGTTTCATCAACAGCATCATCTTGATATCCTTTTCCAAAATGTGTTCGTAGAGTTTCAATCAAGTTATGGGGGTTTTGACGAAGAAGATTTAGATACCATTCATCTCCTTGATTATGGAAATAGGCTGTTAAGTTATTAATTAATTCATTAGTTACATTAAATGAAAAGCAATCTGATGCTGCAATTCTAGCTTCCTCAATAAGTGTATTTAAATCAGTGATTATACGAACTTCTCTTGGAGGTTGTCCTGTCCGTTCTAATGCCATGAATGTCACTTGTTGTTGCAAAGTGTAAGGATAAACTAATGTCCGAATATTTTGACCTTGAATACTTATTGATGGTGCGCATCTTATTAAAGCTATAATTTGTTGGTCTGTTACGTTGGGAATTTTAGCTATTAGGTCATATAGAAGACCTCCTCTCATCAAAGGTCTATCATGTCTTGGCGCTACAGCTAAATCTGGTAAATCAGGTGTTATAATATACTCTTCACCGTTAATTGTTATTGTATATGGATATGAAGATGAAATTAGTAAGCTTACAGCCTCATGAGGCTGTATTCCTGCTGCTTTAGCATAAACAAATACTAAAGTTGCTGTATCGTTATACAATTGTTCAAGTGTTTGATCTGCTATACCAAATTTAGTAAGTGCATATAGAAGATGTTGGGGACCATACATAGCTTGCCATCCAACTCCTCCTGGTAAATGTACTTCTACAACATTTAATGTATGTGGGCTATGTCTTCCTATTGGTTGGGAAGACAAGCTTACTACAAAAGCTGTATGAATTGAGAAGTATAATGCTGTATTTCTTGGATCAGCATATCTTAGATGTATGTAAGACTCTTCCATAAAAGGACATTCTTTTATTACATTACGGAAGAATTCTTGTACTAAAGTTATACCATCAGATGTTTGAGGAAAGGATAATACTAATATAGTTCCCATTATATCGAATGTATATGCATATGGATTTCTATATCCTTCTGCCCTTGCCCTCCAATCATTATAGGTGATAGGTAATCGGGGAGGTGGAAATTCTGTTCCTCTGTCTGTAATAGATTTTAAGAATAATGAAAGTATACCTTTTGGTCTTGCTGCTATCCAATTAATAATACTTATTTGTTCTTGAATTATTAAATCTGTATTCCTTAAAAAGAGTTGTGCAACTCTTTTTATATATATAGATGTTGCCCAAGTTAAGACTACATCTTCATTAGTCCAAGGTCCAATATGAATTTCTTTTTCTGCTCCACTAATATTAAACGCCATTCCTGTTCTGGCTATTGCTAATGCTCTATCATATTTGTATGGGCACATTGTACGGAAGGATTCGTCAAGTAAATACTCTATAATTACACCATCAATCCATCCTTGACATAGAACTCCAATAACAAAAAATCCCAGCCGTGCTTCCGTTTGTAGTTCGGCTATCTGTATACCAGATAATCCTCTATCATCTTCATCGCAAGCTGTTTTTATAGTAATTAATGTAGTTATTGAGTCAATAGCAATAATAGATAATGTTCTTTGATCTTTAACTTCTCGCAATAAATCTATTCTTTCTTCTGCACTTAGCTTCAATAATGCACCTGGATAAGTACCATAAAGATTATCAGATTCAAATACTCCTTCGTTAATATCATCTCCTTTCATAGATTGAATATTGCTTCTGGTTTGCATAGCATTCTTAACTATTCTAGAGATAGTTATTGTGCTATCATTGGTAAGAGGAGAATGAAATTTTAATAAATTGATATAGTTATCAATGCGTGTTCCATTTAATGCTTCGTAAGAAAGGTAGTTTTTTAAGCATGGAGTATTAAGGGCAGTAAATATAATGCTTGCTAAGAATTCATCAGGTCCGACGGGACATCCAAACCATTGTTTTTCTCGATTTGGGTATGGATCGTAGGATACTGAATAAAGCATAAATCTTGCTGATTGTAACATTCTGATCCTCATTATACGTATAGCCTCTTGTTTATTGGCTGGGTCTGAGAGCATATCCAATTCTTGTCGATGATCTCTACTAGCTTTTTGTTCGATAATATTATATATGATTTCAACTATCGGTTCATAGTTTAATTGAGCATGTTCTGGGTTTACAATTTCTCCATTTAATAATATATCAAGGATTTTACGAATATCAGGTCCAAATACCCTTTCTGTTCTATTTAGCAGTAATTCAGCTGCTTCAGAGAGTTTATCAGGTGAAATATCAGGAAAGTCGAGTTCCAGATAAGTAAGAGGTACTGATCCGGGACAGTATCCTCTAGCTAATTTTAAAGCCTCTTTTAAACTAGTTGGAGGAGCTATAACTTCTAGTATTTCTGGGGCGCATGTTTCTCCTGCTTCTTGAAGACCTTTTTCTTTTATTATTCTACATGTATCTGTCAAATATTTTGCGAATTCAGGAATCGTATCGGCAGGGGGTATTGTTGGACCAGGGTAATATTCTTGTATATCCGATTTTTCTGCCATAAAATAGTTATGGCAGTTGTATATAAAATAAGGATCTAAGGGTAATTAATTAAGAAGTCTAAGTCCTCGTCCTTTTATAGTTTCGATGAATCTAGGATTTCTGGCTGAATCTCCAAATTTTTTTCTAAGTCTAGAGATCGTTTTATCTATAGCCCAATCAGAATATTTTTCTATACCTTTATTTTTCCAAAGTATTTCAGCAATTTCGTCTTTACTTACTATATTTCCTCTACTTTTATATAAATATAATAGTATTTTAAATTCATTTTCAGTCAATTCTTGTTTTAGTTTTTTATTGTCAATAAATGTAGTTTTAGTTTTTGTATCTATATATATACCAGAAGTTTTTTTCTGCTTTTCTGATTTTGTTACTTTTTTATCTAAGTAGTATTCTAGTAGTTTAGAAAAAAGACCATTTTTCTTTTTTAATATTCCAGTTTTATATAAATATTGCGGATTTATAGGTGCCTTAGGATTATTCTTGTATTTAATTAGTATATTTTTATACTCTTCGTTTAGTTTGTTCCAAAATTTGTCTTCTCTAGCTATTATAGATGGATGTTTTGAAATTTTTTTTATATTGTTTAGGATAGAAATTTTTTTCTTTTCTTGATATATATTATTTAGAGATCTCATAAATCCTGGATGACCATTGGCAATGAGAAAAATTTTATTTTTTACTTTTTGAGGGATTCTATAACCATTTTCTCGTTCCCATTCCTCCATTATTAATATAGAATCCTTTTTGCTTGCAAGATTTAACCAAATAGTTTTATTCTGTATTAAACTGTATAAGTCGCCAAGTAGATCTGGTCCCATTATTTGGAGAATATTACTATCACTTGCAAAAGAAAGAATAATTTTCCACATGCTTATATTTCTTAATGCCTTTAATGAATTGAAAAATTGTTTGTCAAATGAGGATAAGATAGCTATATCATAGATTAAAATACATAATTTCAGCTTAGTATTATCAGTTATATATTTTATCATTTCTTCACAAGATTCGAATACCGAAAAAATTTCTTTGCTTTTTATTGTTTTGTTATAAATATCATTTATTCTATCTTTAATTTTTTGATTATTGATATTTTCATTAGTAGTTTTTTTTATAGTTGATGTGAATAGTCTATAAAATCCTAGAGGTGATACATCAATAAGCTTTTGTAAGTCAATATAAATTATTAGGAAGTTACATTTTTTATTAGGGAATACTGATTCCCAGAATTTTTTATTTTCAGCGAAATTTTTGAATAAATCATTCTTACCAGTACCAGGCATTCCGAAAATAGTAAATGATTCACCTTGATCTATTTGTTTTAGAAATTCTTCAATGAAACTTTTTCTATAGCTATCTTTGTATTTTTTATAATTTTGTTTTTTTTGTTTTTTCATTTACTCTGTTAAAGTAAAGATGTAAAGATTCTATAAAAATTTATATTTGATGTCAAGTAAGAGTCAGTATAATGTCAGATACGATTTGTAACAACAGTCAATATTTCAAATTATCGTTATAGCAGCAATTTTATCTTCCTTTTTTAAATTCATTAATTTAGCTCCAGATGTTTGTCTATTTCTCCTAGGGAGTTCTTTAGTCGGAATTTTAACTGCTTGACCGTTCTTACTCATTATTAGAAGTTCTGCATCAGGTTGATCAATTACTCTTGCAGAAGATAGCTTTCCAGTTTTCTTTGATATTCTAAAAGTGTAAACTCCCTGCCCTCCTCTTCTTTGTAATGGATAATCTTTAATATGTGTTATTTTACCAAAGCCGTTATAAGATATTGTGAGCATATAGTCCTCATTTCTTCTGACAATGTCCATTGATATTACATCATCCTCTTTATCCTTAAATTTGATACCTCTGACTCCCATAGTCGCTCTTCCTGTATCTCTAACATCTTTTTCATGAAAGCGAATACTTCGGGCTAATTGAGTTATTATTATTACTTCTGATTCGCCTATTGTTGGTCTTACCCAGCATAATTCATCATCATCTCTAAGTTTAATTGCTATTAAGCCGTTAGCCCTGATATTTTCAAATTCGGATATCTTTGTTTTCTTGACTAGTCCTTTTTTAGTCGCCATAAATAAATATTTATAATCCCTACCTTTATTTTCTATTTGTTCTTGTTTTTCCTGAATTATATCCTCTTCTAGTATACCTTCTTTTGATTTAGTTAAGATACTAGTAATTAACTCGTTTTGATCGATATTTATTAAGTTTATTATTGCTTGTCCCTTTGCTGTTCTGCCATACTCCGGTATGTCATAGACTTTAATCTGGAATACTCTACCTTTACTTGTAAAGAATAGTATATCATCGTGGGTATTGCAGCTGAATACATTTGCTACAGTGTCAGTTTCTTTAGTTTTCATTCCTATTATACCTTTTCCTCCTCTTCTTTGAATTTTATATGTTCCCTGTTTCATTCTTTTGATATAGCCTTGTTTACTAACAGTTACAATTACTTCCTCAGAGGAAACTAAATCCTCTTCAGATATCTCATCAACTTTACCTTTATATACTTTTGTACGTCGTTCGTCATCATATTTTTCTTTTATCTCTTTTAATTCCTTAGTAATAATGTCCAAAATTAGTTCTGGTGTTGCTAATAATTTTAGTAAATCTTTAATAAACTTCTTAATATCTTCATACTCTTTCTTTATTTTTTCTCTTTCTAGAGCAGCTAAGCGTCTAAGTTGGATATCCAAAATAGCCTGAGCTTGTATCTCTGATAATTTAAATTTTTTCATTAAATTATTCTTTGCGGTTTTCTCATCTTTAGATTTTTTTATTGTCTCTATAATTTCATCTAAATTAGCTAAAGCTATCATTAATCCCTCTAGAATATGCTCTCTTTCTCTTGCTCTTGCCAAATTGTATTCACTTCTTCTTATTACAATTTTTTGGCGATGCTGTATAAATAATTCAAGAATTCGCTTTAAGTTTAAAACTCTAGGCTCATCATTAACAAGTGCCAGCATATTAGCATTAAAAGCCTTTTGCATTGAGGTATATTTATATAGTTTGTTTAGGATAGTTTTTGGTTTTCCATCTTTTTTTATATCTATAACTATACGTATACCTTCTTTATTAGATTCATCTCTTATATCTGAAATACCGTTGATTTTGTCGTTCTTAACAAGGGAAGCTATCTTGGATACGAGTCTTGCTTTGTTTACTTGATAGGGGATTTCTCTAACTATGATATGGTATTTACCTCTTTTTCCTTCTTCTATATCAGCCTTAGCCCTCATCAATATTCTTCCTCTACCAGTTGAATAAGCATTTGTTATTTCTTCTTTATCATATATTGATCCTCCTGTTGGGAAATCTGGTCCGGGTATGAATTCCATTAATGCATCTACAGTTATATCTGATTCAAATTGTGGAAATCTATCTAGAGGGAGATTTTCTAAATCCTTAGTTTTCTTGATTTTTTTAAAGTAGTTTTTGTTTTTATCTTCTCCACCGTTAGGTTCCCATTTGTTTCCTTTTTTAATAATATCTTGTAAAGCATCAATAACTTCTCCTAAATTGTGAGGAGGTATTTTGGTCGCCATTCCTACGGCTATACCATCTGCTCCGTTTAAAATTAGATTTGGAACCTTTGAAGGAAGGACTTTGGGTTCTTTATAGCTTCCATCATAAGTAGGTATAAAATCAACTGTATTTTTATTAAGGTCGCTAAGTATATCCATTGAAATTTTATGAAGCCTTGATTCTGTGTATCTCATTGCTGCAGCACCATCACCATCTATAGAGCCAAAATTTCCCTGTCCATCAACCAGCTGATACCGTAAAGAGAAATCTTGTGCCATTCTTACTAAAGCTTCATATACTGAAGTGTCACCATGAGGATGGTATTTACCTATAACATCACCAACTGTTCTAGCACATTTTTTGTATGATTTGCTTGGAAGAATTTTTAGTTTATACATAGAGTATAGAATTCTTCTTTGTACTGGCTTCAGACCATCTTTTACATCTGGAAGTGCACGTGCCACGATAACACTCATAGCATAATTGATGTAACTTGATCGCATCTCTTCAGATATTGAAGTAGAAACTATATTTTTGGTTTTATCTTTGTTCATTATGATTTATTTTATTTCTTTTTGATTTTTTAATTTATATATCTGTTTCTCTTTTTTATTTTGTTTTTCTTTTTTAGTAATCATAAAATAAATTCCAAATATCGTACTTATTAAAGATAAACAAACTCCTATTATAATAATTGATCCAAAAATTAATAAATCTATCATTATTAATTAAAAAAAGTATCAATAAAAGTAGTAAAAAATATACAAGCTAGAAAACCTAGAGATATTAGTATCCCAATTATTCTGCCTGTTATATTGTTTTTACTGCTAGAATGGTACTGGGTTCTGCTTAGAAGGATTTTTCTTGTTTGCAGCCATACTTTTCCAGGACCTTTTAGTTTGCCGACGAATACACCTTCACCGCTAAATAACCAGTTAAATGGTCCACTGATTGTTTGGATGTCAAAATCAATAGTCTCTTCATAAGCGACAAGGTTTCCTTGGTCAATTAGTATTTCTTGTCCTTCTTCAAGATTATACATTACTACTTCTCCATCAGCTATTAAATGCGTCATCCCATTACCTTCTACTTTTTGCAATATAAATCCTTTGCCGCCAAATAATCCCGCACTTATTTTCTTTGTAAAAGCTATTGTGCGTTTGATGCCTTCTTCGCTGCAAAGATAAGCACCTTTTTGGAATATAACACCAGGCTTATTTTTTTCTAATTCTAATGGAATAATTTTACCTGCTTGATCGGTTGTAAAAGTTATTATTCCAGTACCGCTTTTACATGTAAATTTATTAACGAAAAGTGATTCTCGCGAAAAGAATCTAGAAAACATACGTGAACATCCCTGGCTATGAGTTGTCATTTGTATGTTATTTGTCATCCAGCTCATTTTTCCAGCTTCGCTGTATATTTTTTCATTTTCATCTAATTGTACACTAAGAGCCTGTAGGGTTGTTCCTATTGTTTTATATGTAATTCCTCGATTTCCAACATTTTTTTTGTCAAGGAATTTCTTTTTTTTAATATTTTTGATATTTTGTTCTGTCAATGTATTAATATTACAATTTAAATATCTAATTCAGCTTCTTTTGCATTTGTTTGTATAAATTTTTTTCTTGGAGGTACATCAGTACCCATTAAAGTATCAAATGTCTTATTTGCAAGTTCTGCATCTTCAATAGTAATTTTTTTCAAAGTTCTGTTATCTGGACTCATTGTGGTTTCCCAAAGCTGCTCAGCATTCATTTCTCCTAGACCTTTAAATCTTTGTACTGTTTTATATTTCTTTCTTTTTTCTTTAAGTGTTTTTATTATTGTATTTTTTTCATCCTCATCTTTTATCCAGTAAAATTCGTCTTTCGAGATTTCAATTTTAAATAATGGAGGTTGAGCAACATATAGATATCCTTTTTCAATAATAGGTTTTAGGTGTCTATAAAAAAGTGTTAAATAAAGAGTTACGATGTGAGCTCCATCAACATCAGCATCCGCCATTATTATTATCTTATGATAACGTAGTTTACCTAAATTTAAAGTCTCCCCTACTCCACATCCTAAAGCTATTATTAAATTTTTTAATTTATCATTATTTAAAACTTTATCTAATCGATATTTTTCACTATTAATAGGTTTTCCGAATAAAGGGAGTATTGCCTGTGTGTGTCGATCTCGACCTTGTTTAGCTGAACCACCAGCACTATCTCCTTCTACTATATAGAGTTCAGTTTTTGCAGGGTCACGTGATGTGCAATCAGCTAATTTTCCAGGCAGAGCACTTCCTGATAGTGCTCCTTTCCTAACTACCGCTTCTCTTGCAGCTTTAGCAGCCTTTCTAGCTTTATGAGATAAAAGATTCTTCTTAATTATTACTAGAGCATTTTTAGGATTTTCTTCTAGATAAATTTTAAAGTTGGATTCTAATACTTTTCTTACAGCAGAAGTAGCTTCTGGGTTGTTCAGTTTTATTTTAGTCTGGCCTTCATATTGTGGCTCAGGTATTTTTATTGAAATGATAGCAGTTAGCCCTTCCCTAACATCTTCTCCGGCAAATCTGATATTTTTCTCCTTTTCTGAGGCTTTTTTTTGAAAGTAGTCATTTATACTTTTTGTTAATGCTGTTTTGAATCCAGTAAGATGGGTTCCTCCTTCTGTATTTAGAATATTATTTGAAAAAGCTATTATATTTTCCTGCAGATCATCGACATATTGAAATGCTATTTCTACGTCAATATTTTCTGTCTCTTCGTGTACATAGAAAATATCTTTATTTAATACCTTTTCTTCTTTATTTAGATTTTTTACATATGATTTTATCCCACCTTCAAAATAGTATTTTAATTTTTTAGGAATATATTTTTCGTTTTTAGCTCTATCTTCTTCTTTCCTTTCATCATTTACTATTATAGTTATGCCTCCATTAAGGAAAGCTGATTGTCTGAATTTTTTTAGAAGTTTACGGAAACTAAATTTTATGTCCGAAAAGATTTCTTGGTCGGGTTTAAATCTAATAGTTGTTCCTGTTCCTTTTGATTTACCGATTTTCTTCAATTTCGTTATAGATTTTCCCTTCTTGTATTTCTGTGTATATATGTTTCCTTCTCTTTTTACTTCTACTGTTGCATTTTCGGACAAAGCATTTACAACTGCTAGTCCGACACCATGGAGTCCGCCTGATACTTTGTAGCTTCGGGTATCAAATTTTCCTCCTGAATGGAGTGTCGACATTATAACTTCGAGTGCAGATTTACCTGATTTGTGCTTATCTACTGGTATTCCTCTACCATTGTCTGATACAGTAACTGATCCATCGCTATTTAGCGTGACTTCAATTTTATCACAGTATCCAGCTAATGATTCATCTATTGAGTTATCTACAATTTCAACTACTAAATGATGTAATCCATAAGATGAAGTATCACCTATATACATAGCTGGTCTTTTCCTTACTGCATCAAGTTGATCGAGAACTACTATTTTTGAAGCATCATATGAATCTTTTTTTTGCATTTTGTCTGTTTCTATAACGATATTTAAGTATTATTTTTTGACTATTATTAAAGAATAATATGCTCTGCTAAAGCAGAGCAATAACATTATATTTTATTGTTTTTGTGTATTTTTTGCAAGTGTATTTAGTATTATAATTAATCTGTATTTTAATAGTCAACTCCCTTTAAAGGTAAATTAATCATAAGGTTTTCTAAAGCGAGTCTCTTATTTACATTTTTTTCTATAGCCTTTTGTGTTGTTTCTATTAATCTAATTATATCAAGAATTTCATTGTTTTTGTTTTTTTTGAGCATCCGTGACCTGAAAAATACTAAAAGGTTTTCTGTTAACTCTTCTATGTCATTGTCTTGTTTGGTTTTATTCTTTTGTTTTAGTATATTCTCAACAAGGCTAAATCTCTCAATTATATTAGATTTCAATATTTGATTTATTAGGTCTTGATTAAATTGATGTTCATCGTCCTTTTTTAATTCCAAAATCTGACAGCGCGAGACAATTGTTGGCAGTAGATTGTTTATATTAGAAGTTGTAAGTATTATATGTGTATCTTGTGGTGGTTCCTCTAAGGTTTTTAACAAGGCATTTTGAGCTGCTATTGTAGTTTTATCGACTGAAATAATTATTCCAATTTTTAGTTTTGCAGAAAATGGCTTTAACTGTATCTTCCTAATAAAATCATGTACTTGTTCAATTTTAATAGATTTTTTGTCAATATTTTCTGGCCATATTCCAATTACATCAGGATGACTTTTATATGGTTTTTCTTTATCTATTCGTAGCATTTTCCGAGAGAATTTCTCTACGAAATTAAGCTGTTTATCAATTTTTATACTTGACATTAACAGTGTTGAAGAATTACCCTTTTGTGATATGTTCTTCAGTAAATTTTTTATATTTATTTCCATTGACAATAAGTACTTTTTCGATTAGTATAATTATAAATTTTAGTTAGTTTATTACATTATATACCATTTTTTAAAAGTGAAGTGTAATTTTAAATAATTACATTTTTATGATTAATTTTTTGCAAAATAATCTGCCCAATGGATGGAAAAAGTGACAGTTTGACAAATACTAATAGTAATGTAAGTAGTGGAGACACGTTAAAAAAATCACCGTTATTAGGCGATAAAACAGTTTCGAATAAGCAAGCAAATTTACCACCTTCAAACGATTCCTCTTTACCTAAATCAGTGTTAGGTCAGAGTACAAATGAAAACGATGCTGTAATTTCTGATTCTCAGCAGCGAACAGGTGAAGAGGAAAATAATAAAGCAACAAACTCTGCTAATTCAGGAGGAGAAAGTATAGTTCCCCAAAAGAGAGATTCAGTAGTTGCGCCATCTAGTCAAAGTTTACAGAAAGGAAAGTCTGCTTTACCTGCTGCTGGTATTAGCGAAGAAGATTTTAAAGGTAAGACTATAGCTGAGATATTACGTGACAAGGGGAAAATAGAGCCAGATCAATTTGAAGAAGTTAAGTTTGAAGTAGCAAATAAAAAGGAGGATGAGGAAAAAATATTGAGAAATAAAGGTTGGGTTGATGAAGAAGAAATATATAAGGCAAAAGCTGCTTCATATGGGATACCATTTGTGGATTTTGAAGAGATTGATATTCCTAGAGATATTTTAACTAAGTTGCCTTATGAAACTGCTAAAGCTCATAGAGCAATATTCTTCAAAGAGGATCCAAATTTAGCACATGTAGGTATGGTTGATCCTTTAGATATTCAGGGTGTGAATTTTATTCAAAGTGTTTTAAGGAAAAATGTTAAAGCTTATTTTGCAAGTCCTGGAGGAGTAAAGACAGTTTTAGATACTAAATATGCTGGCAGGATGGAAAGTGAAGTTACAGAAGCTGTTGAAGAAGTAGGAGAAGGGGTTGTTGAGATTGAAGAAGGAATTCAGGATATTTCTGAGGTGGAGAATACTATAGCGAATGCTCCAGTTGCTAGAATCGTTAATATGATACTTGAATATGCGGTAAGGTTTAAAGCAAGTGATGTTCATATAGAACCAAGAGAACATAGATTAGCTGTTCGTTTCAGAATTAATGGAATAATGATGGAGAGACTTCAGTTGCCTGTTAAACTTATCGCCCCAGTAGTATCTAGAGTTAAAATACTTTCAGATTTAAAAATTGATGAACATCGAGTTCCTCAGGATGGTAGGTTCCAGATTAAAGTCGGAGATAAAGAGGTGGATTTAAGGGTTTCTATTATGCCTATTGTTGGTGGAGAGAAAGTTGTTATTCGTTTATTAGAGAAAGGAAAGGGTTTAATGAAGTTAGAGGATACTGGAATGAGAGGGTCGGGTTATAAGGTTTATAGAGAAGCTCTAGAAGCTACTCAAGGAATTATATTAATTACTGGTCCAACAGGTAGTGGTAAGACGCAGACATTAGCAAGTTCATTAATAATATTGAATAAGCCATCTGTAAACATAGTAACTCTTGAAAATCCGGTTGAAATTAAAGTTGATGGAGTTAATCAGATCCAGATAAATGCTGATGTGGGTTTAACTTTTGCAAAAGGACTTAGATCAGTCTTGAGGCAGGATCCGGATATTATTATGGTTGGAGAAATTCGAGATACTGAAACAGCTCAGTTGGCGGTACAAGCATCACTTACGGGACATTTAGTTTTAGCTACGCTACATACAAATAGTGCTGCCGGTGCTTTACCTAGACTTTTGGATATGGAAATAGAACCTTATCTTTTGACTTCTACAGTAAATGTAATTGTTGGACAGCGTTTAGTAAGGACTATTTGTGAAAAGTGCAAAGAGTCATATAAAGCTAGTGATGAGCTGGTGAAGACTATTCATAAGGGAATGGTAGGTTTACAAGGATTTGATATGTATTCTTATCCAAAGAATACGAATAATTTAGTATCTGCTGGTAATGTGAGTACATTAGATACCTCTAAGGTTCCCCCACGTGAACTTGAGAAGCAGCAACAAGCTAGAAGTGATAAAGATATTGTTCTATATAGAGGGACTGGTTGCAGTAAATGTAATAATACAGGCTACAGTGGAAGAATAGGAATATTTGAAGTCATGAAAGTGAGTGAAAGGAGTTCTCAGTTGATAATGGAGCATAGATCTGCTGGTGAACTTGAGAGGCAGGCGATTTCAGAAGGTATGATTACAATGTTACAGGATGGTTTCATGAAAGCTCTCGAAGGAGTGACAACAATTGAAGAGGTTCTAAGAGTTCAGAAGAAATAGTATATTTGGATATTTTAATTTAATTAAAATTAAATATGGCTAAAATAAACAAATCACCTTTACAAGGTGGGAATAGTAATAATGATAAAGGAAATTCATTAAAGGATCCAACTCAGGCACAACCTGGATATGTGCCAGATACTGCTGACGAGACAGGACAAAAAGAAGAAAAACCTGAAATAGGTAGTAGTCAATCTACAGGAGTAAATCAACCTGGAAAAGAAAATGTTACTAAATCAGTGAATGTGAATACTAAAGGTATGAAAATAGGTGATTTATTAGAACAGACCATTAGGAATAATGCATCTGATTTACATATTACAGTTGGGTATCCAGTTTTTTTAAGAGTGGATGGTCAATTACAGAAATTGGGTTCTGAAATTTTAACTCAAGCCAGAGCAAAGGAGCTTATCTATGGTGTTTTGAATGAGGAGAAAAGGGAATTATTCGAGGTAAATAAAGAAGTTGATTTATCTTATTCGTATCAAGAGAAGGCAAGATTTCGTGTAAATGTATATCATGAAAAGGGTAACATTGCTGGAGCATTTAGGCTTATACCAAATAAGATAAGAGGGATTAGGGAACTTTTTCTGCCTAAGATATTACATGAATTTACAAAACTACCTCAAGGTTTAATAGTTGTTGTTGGACCAACTGGACATGGGAAAAGTACAAGTTTAGCTGCAATGATTCAGGAGATAAATGTTCGTGATGCAAGACATATATTAACTATTGAGGATCCGATTGAATATATTTATCCTCAAGGTCGGTGTTTAGTTGATCAAAGGGAGTTACATCAAGATACGCATTCATGGGAGATTGCTTTAAGAAATGTTCTAAGGCAGGATCCTGATGTTATTCTTGTTGGAGAGATGAGAGACTTTGAAACGATATCAGCTACTATTACTGCAGCTGAAACAGGACATTTGGTTTTTGCGACACTTCATACAAACAGTGCTTCGCAATCTATGGATCGTATAATAGATGTGTTTCCTGAGCATCAACAATCTCAGATACGAATGCAGCTTGCCAATGTAATTGAAGCTGTGGTTTCTCAGAGACTTTTACCAGTAATAGGAGGCGGGAGAAGAGTTGGATGTGAAGTTATGATAGGGACTGCTGCAGTTAGAAATGCTATAAGAGAAGATAAAACTTATCAGATAGATAACATTATCCAAACTAGTGCTGATGTTGGAATGATAACTTTAGAGAGATCTTTAGTAGAGATGGTAAGAGATGGTAAGATAACTTTAGAGGATGCACAGAATAATACTACAAAGCCTGAAGAAGTGTTGAGATTAGTTAGGAAATAAATAGAAGTTGTATGTATTCAATTGCATAGAGAAAAATATATGAATATTTAATTTATTAAGATTATTAAAATGCCGCTTTATGAATATGTCGCTGTTGACAAAAATGGGAAGAATATTAAGGGAGAATATAATGCGAAGGATAGAAATGAGGTCGTTCAGTATCTTCACGAAAAGAATCTTGTTGTTGTTCATGTAGATGAGAAAATGAAGATGGGACTAAAAAATATTTTGAAGTTGAATGTTGGGGGAGTTCCGCTGACGAATAAAGTTGTGTTTTCAAAGCAGTTTGCGACGATGCTTTCTGCTGGACTTCCTCTTCTTCAAGCTTTGGAAGTCCTTTCTAATCAGGAGAAAAATGCAGCTTTTAGATCAGCATTAGAAGATGTAGTTAGGCTAATTGAAGGAGGAAATAAATTATCTAAGGCTTTGTCAAAACAGAAAGGAATCTATTCACCTGTAGAATTAAATCTTATCGCTGCGGGGGAAGAGAGTGGAAATCTTGTTGAAATGATTCAGAAAGTGGCGGATAATCTTGAAAAAGAAAAGGAGTTTAAAGCTAAAGTTCGTGGTGCGATGATTTATCCTTCTATTATATTTGTAGCAGTTATTGCAGTTGTAGTTTTGTTAATGCTTTTTATGATTCCTGCAGTAGAAGACCTTTATGAAGATTTCGGCGGCGAATTGCCTATGGTTACTCAGATTGTTGTGAATATAAGTAATTTTTTTGTTTCATTTTGGTGGGCTTTATTATTATTTGCAATAGCGGCTGTTGTTTCTTTCAAGTATTACCGTTCTACTCCATCTGGGCAGGAGGTAACTGATAGAATTTTATTGACAATGCCTATTTTTGGAAAATTGAATACTAAGATTCAAGTTGCTGAATTTACAAGACTTTTATCAATGCTTCTTACTAGTGGTATATCTATAATTGATGCTTTAAATATAGTCGGCGGAGCACTATCTAACGTCCATTTTGAAGAGGCTTTAAAGAAAGCTGCTTTAGAAGTTGAGAAAGGGGTACCTTTAGCTGTACCTTTATCAAAAGAAGAGGATTTTCCTCCTATTGTAAGCCGTGTTGTTGCAACTGGAGAAAGCACTGGTAATTTAGACAAAGTGCTGAATGATCTTGCAAAATATTATCAAACTGAAGTAGATAATATGACTTCGAACTTGACAAAAATGATGGAACCACTTATCTTGTTAATTGTAGGAGGTGTTGTTGGATTTCTTGCATTAGTAGTTTATATGCCTATTTACGGATTAGCTGATGTAATTGCGTAATTAGGATAAATTTATATTAATTTTTAATTTATTTAAATGAAATTATTCAAGAGAGTTTCTAAGAAAGGTTTTACACTAGTAGAGTTGTTAGTTGTACTCGCTATAGTAGGTATTCTAATGGGATTGGCAATTGGGGGGATACAGATAGTACAGCAGGTTAATCGTGATACACAAAGAAAAGCACTTGTTAGGGATATTCAATTAGCTTTAGAATCTTATCAAGAGAGGAATAACAAGTATCCTACAGGTTCAGGTAATGATAATGGAGTTGTGTTGTCGAATACTGATACATCATGCGATGGAGTTTTGATTACTGCTGGTGGTAGTGAAGAAGTATGTTCAAAGGTAAATTTTGCTCCGGATTTCCAATTAGATAACTGTGGGGGATATCCTAAAGATAATCTACCAGAGGAAGATTCAGGTGCTATTACGGGTTGTTATGAAGGTAATACCAGAGCTTATAAATTGTATATAATGCTTGAGCGAACAGATGAAGATTATAATGCAGGGAATGAATAAAAATATTAATTAAGTGTAGTTTTTTTGTATAAAAAAGTCTCTTTCGTAAAGGGACTTTTTTTATTTATATATTTTCTTGTATTTAGCTGATAAAGTTGGTAATTTAAAGCAATATTTTTTATTATTTCTAAATGCAAGTTATTATCTTGTTATTAGTATTGTTGTTCCTTTTAGGTTTAGCTGTCGGCAGTTTCATAAATGTATTGGAAATGCGGCTTTATAAGGAGATTGATTTTGTGAAATCAAGATCTTTTTGTCCAAAATGTAAACATGTGTTATCCCCTATCGATTTAGTACCTATATTGTCGTTTATTTTATTAAAAGGAAGGTGCAGATATTGTGGAACAAAAGTTTCATGGCAGTATCCTATTATAGAATTTTTATCAGGTTTGCTATTTTTAGCCTCAGGATGTTACGTAATAGATCGTATGCGTATTCAAGGGGTTGGGGATATGCTGTTTGTGATATGTATTGCTATTTTTATTAGTTTTATTCTGGTTTTATTTCTGTTTTTTGCTCTTTATGATGTGAAACATCAAATTGTTCCAGATAAAGTAATCAAACCAGCCATTATAATTTGCCTTTTTATTGATGTAGTATTTGCCGTATTTATGCAATTAGGTATTGTAAACCCAATCTTTGATTTATTTACCGATTTTAGTCTTCTGTGGAACATTGTTTCATGTCTTTTCGGGGGTAGTTTTATAGCATTAATAATTATTCTAACAAAGGGTAAAGGAATGGGAGGCGGCGATTTAAAATTGGTTGTTTTGATGGGATTAATTTTAGGATGGAAGAAGTTAATTATAGCTTTTTATCTATCTGTAATTATTGGCTCACTAGTCGGTATAGCATGGGGAATATATAAAGGTAAGATTAAGGGATTAAAAGTCCCGTTTGGTTTGTTTTTAGCAATAGGCACTATTATAGCTTTTCTCTTTGGTGATGGAATTATCGATTCTTATTTAATGATAAGTAGTTTTTATTGAATAGGTGTACTTGAATAATTTGGTTTATATAGTACAATAAGTAAAATAAGTATTTTAGTATTTTTTTATTTAATGAAGAGACTGCCTGATATTGATGAGTTTAATAAGAATGCAGCTTATACTTTACTCGAGCTTCTTATCGTTTTGAGTATCACAGGTTTGATGATGTCAATTGTTGTTTATGGTGTTATTCGTTTCAGGCAGACAATCGCAGTCTCAAATGCTACCAAGGAATTAGTTTTACATATTAGGAAAGCAAGAAGGTATGCAATTAATAATGTTGTAACCTCAGAAGGATATTCTCCGACAGCTTATTATATTAATGTTTCTGGAAATGATTATAAATGGGGGGAATGCAGTAATACAGGTGGCTGTTCAGCTCCGAAATCAGTTAAATCTACCCAATACAACGGTGTAGAAGTGTCTGAATGTAAGTCGGGTTCTAATAGTTTTTCAATTTTGAAATTTAACCATGTTACAGGGGAATTCATTATATCAAATGATAAGAATCAAATTGATCCAACAACAGATATTACTTGCATTATAGAATTGAAGATATATGGACTTGTAAATACAACAAGGGAGATTGAGGTTAGTAGTTCCAACAGGACGATTAAAATACTTTGATATTAAAGTTGTTTATGTCGATTATAAAAAAAATTAAAAATATTATAGATAATGAATCAGCCTTAGGATTAGTTGAGGCATTGATTTCGTTAGCTGTGGTAGGTACAGCTATGGTTGTTATAACTAGGGTTAGTCTAAGAACTATTAAACAAGCTAGGAAAAACGAATTACAAGATATAGCTGTGCAAGCAGCAGTTGAGGCTATGGATTTTATGAAGCAGCCGGGAACTATAGTTGTAGAAGGAGATGTGCCGGTGGAATCTTTTGGTAAATACTACCGAATTGCTTTATCTGAACAAAAGCCTATTATATTTGTTGAAAATGATCATCTTGCTGGTGAAAATGAAATTGCAAATTGTGATAGTAGCTCTTCTTATTACAATGGTAGTCTAGGTAGTGGAGGGTATGATATGTGTCAGCAGATTTATGTTAAGAAGATAACTCCAAGGAGATACGATTTACAAGTAATAATGGTTTGGCAGACAGTAGGAGGTGAATTTGAAAAAAAGAAATTTGATGGATATAGAATAGGTGAAATTGAAAATTAAAATTTATATTTTATTATAAATCTATTTGAGTAAGAGAAGTGTCAAAAGAACCTATAATTTAATATTAAAGTCTTCTAGAGGTTTCTCACTCTTGGAGTTGTTGATTACACTAGCTATCTTTGGTATATTATTTGTAACAATTACTAATATCATAATTATGAACTTGACAGTTGCAAGGAGAATTAAGGCAAGATCATATGCCCGAGAAGAGATGGCTTTTATGTTAAATGTTTTAAAAAAAGATGTAAGAAATTCTGAAACTGTTTCGGAGTTAGGAGGAAACAGTGTTAAGGTTGCAATAGTGGAAGATGACCATTTGACTCATTGTTATAAGTGGTTTATCGATGGGTCGAACAAAACGGTCGAGAGAACAGAAATTGATTGTACAACAAATGCGGACATTGATACGAGTTATAAGACTCCTGATGATGTTGAATTTGATAGTTTTGAGTATAAAATAATTGAAAATGAGAGCAATTGGGTAGTACATATAATAACTAAGGCTTGGACTGTAGGGATGCCCTATAAGCCGGATAAACAATGGATTACAAAAGAGGTAGCTGTTTCGACAAGAAATTTTGATTTTGATTAAATTATATTAAATAATATTTTTATATATAAAATATAATGAAATTATTAAAAATTATTAAAAATAATTACTCAAAAGTTAAGCAGTCGGGTCAAATGCTTCTTTTTGTTTTGATTGTTGTGCTGCTTCTTCTTATAGTTGTGCTAGCTATCGTAGTTAATATAAGGGTGGATATAGAAGAGACGCAAATGGAGAGAGAATATGAATCAGGGTATTCTGTAGCAGAAGAGGAACTTTTTAAAATAGCTTCTGAAGGTTATAATTTATGGATAAGTGATTGTGATGATTGTGATGAACTTACTAGTACAGATGAACATTTTGATCTTTGTTCGAGAAATGAATGTGAAAGTAATGATTCTGATGATTTTAGATGTACGATAAAGAGCACTGAGGTAGATGGAGTACCGACGGATGTTATTATAAAAGAATGTATTATGCATAAAATTGAAGGAATATCTATAAATCAGGATGAAACAATTGAAGTTGTTTTGGATTATAATGGACAGACAGCATCTGGTGTATTAGATGTATCATGGGAGGGAGCACCTGCGATATCAGCGATGTTGGTTTGTAAAGATGCTTCTGGTAATTATTCAAATGTGAGAGCGGCAATTTGTAGTGGTAATGCACCTACATGCAGTATGTCAGGGGTTGAAGGATTTAAGTCAATAAATGAAGCTAGTGTTTTGGGTGAACCATTAAATATTGATACTTGTGGAGGATCAACTCCTGTGTTATTGAGGCTAAGAGCGATTGGAGGAGATGCTATGAATATAACTGTTGAGGGAGATTTGCCTCAACAGATGGCTAGTATTAGATCTCAGTCTTTTACTAATGGCGTTGAAAATGCTGAGGGTTTATCAGCGCCTGAAGTTGTTACTTTAGATATGCTGCATAAACGTTTGCCAGCTCTATTCGATTATGTTTTATATGTAGCAGACGGGGATGTAAGAAAATAGTTAATATATTAATGATTTTTTATGGCAGAGAACAAAAAAGAAGGAAAAAACAAAAAAATACTTATTGTTGATGATGAGCCGGATTTGCGTATGATGTTCAAAGATATATTATCAACTTATGGTTACCAGATCGATGAAGCAGCAGATGGGGTTGAATGTCTTGAGAAGATGTCGAAAGATAAATTTGATTTAGTTTTGCTTGATTTAATGATGCCTCGAATGGATGGTATGGAGGCATTGACCAGGATTAAACAGGATAAAGATAAATACGGGAATGCAGCTATTTTGATATTAACCAATCTAACAAGTGATGTTGCGATTAAAGAGGGATTTGAGAGAAAGGCTGATGGTTATCTTATAAAAACTGAGCTAACACCAGAGGAAATATTGAAGGAAATAGAAAAAGTTTTTAAAAAATAATTTATATAATTTATATGTATAGAAATGCAAATTTTCAAAAATAAAAAATTTATTGTGTTTATGGGATTAGGTCTAGGTTTATTGATTTTAGGTATTGGTATATTTTTATATTTTGTTTTAAGTAAAGAAGAAGAATCTCAAATTAGTGATAGTGATGTAATTCAAATTGTTAATGAAAGTGATACTTTAAAAGATGAAGATGATTATCAGGAATTCAAATCTAAATGGGATAATTATATAGATAGTGAAGATGCTTCTGGGAATATAAGTGCTTATTTGTCGTATGCTCTGGGAGAAGGAGCTAGATATGATTGTAATACAGCTATTATGAAGGTCGGAGAGGAAACTTTATATGGGTGTGATTTAAATGTACAGTTTGTAATGAAAGAGTTTCAAAATTATATTTCAGGGGAACTTGAAGATGAGGTTCTTCAAGATATGATAGATGAGGCTGTTATACAGTCTGGTATATTACAAAAGGGCGAGGAATTAGGAATTATTACTTTAGATGATACTTTTTATAATTCACCTGATAAGAGTATGGCTAAAAGATTTCAGAAGGTTGAGGATGTTAGAGAGGAGTTTGAGAGTAGTTATATCAAAAGACTAGATTATGAGGTTATTACTATTTATTTCCATAATCAACAAAAGCCAGAAAATCTAACTCTAGAACAAGCTAAGAGTATAGCAATGGAAAAGATAAGTATTTTACATGATAGGTTGAAAAGAGGTGAAATAACAATGGAGGAGGCAGGAAATGAACTTTTAACTGATAATATAACCGATGATACAACAGGAGTATCCATAAGTGAACTTGATCCGGTTTATCAACAGAATGTATATACAAAGGCTGTTGGTAGAGAATATGGAGTAATAATGTTTAAGGACAATACAGCTGATAAAGTATTAAAGAGTTTAGGTGAGGGAGAAATTAGTGACATATTAACATTAAAGGACTATGAGTTTACTATGGAGGAATGGGCTGAAGCTTCAACTGATGATAGCTTCCCTTTAGTTGATAGTTGTTATGTTGTTATTCAATTGAGTGATGTAAAGAACGGAAAGAGCGGAACGTCTATCGCTGAATCAATAGATAATATAGATGAAGTTATATTAGAAGAATATAAAAATAAATTAATTATTACAAATTTATAGTTAGATGAAACCTAAAAAATTTATAATTTTGTGTTTTATAATTCTATGTTTTTTTATTGTAGGGAAAGTAAATGAAATCAGGGCTTATGAATCATCTGCTGGCCATAATTTTTATATTGAACTTCCGGATGGTTCTACGGAAGAGTTAAAAGGGATACAAATGATAGGTATTGGTCATGATTATCAGGGTGGTTTTTATTATTTTTCTGCATGTGATTATGAATATGAATTCGATCCTAATGATCCGAATTATTCGCAGGCGATACTTAGTCAGTGTATTTCAAAGTCTAGTTGTAATTTTACAGGACATTTCATGCCTTATATGCCTGGTTATTATAATTCACCTTTAAGTGTATATGTTTGGGGAAATTATTGGAATGCGAATGTACCTCCAGGAAAAGGGGGTGAAAGGTGTTCAAGAGATAGTAATGACCCCAATTTCCTTGAAACTTCTCATGCATATTTTTATGGGACAACATTTGCTGATAGGTTTCCATGGTTTCCGTATGAAGATAGAAATCCAAGAGGGTCAGATCATGCCTATTGGTCAGGAAGAATAGACTCTTATTGTACTGGAAGTAATTGCCCAGGTGTTCCATGGGTATCAAGTACAGGATATAGTCTCTTATTAAAGGATATGTGTTGTGAACCGGAAGATATGGTTTGGTATGGAAGAGATGATAGACCAAGCTGGGCTGAAGATGATATAGGGGAAGTAATAAATGAAGCATTTACAGGTTCATCTTATAATCAGTGGCATATGAATATGACATGGATGCTGAAGTTAGGTACTGTTCCACCTGTGACAACGGTAACTGGTCCAAATGATTGTCATAAAAATACAAATACTTTCACAATAACTGCAGAGGATAATGATTTTGATTTAATAAAAGAAGTTGAATTGATTTTAACGGATGATGGTACTCCATATACTTATAGTTTTAATTTAGAAAACGGGACCTTTAGTGAACCTGCAGGAAGTCCGTTTGAAATTGAGTCCCCTACTATACCAGTAGAAGGATCTCCGATCACAATCAATTTAACAGTAACGAATTTAGAAGAATTAGGTTATCACCAGTATAAAACAATTTCATATAGAGCTAGGGCCAAAGAAGAGGCAGAATGGGGAGAATGGAATGAATGGCAGGAATTTCATGAAGAATGGTATTATCCATCGCCTGCTATATCATCTACTCCTGATTATGAAAATCAGACAATGGAAGTAACTTATACAGATAATGGATCAAAAGCAAATGAATGTTTATGGTCAGTAAGTTCGGAATCAAATAATGAAACTATTAATAATGACTGGCCAAATATAAGAAGTGATAATGATTTGCCTGCCTTAGGCACTGGTCAATGCAGTGGTAGTTATTCATTTTCGCCTGCTAGTGATGATAATTATACATTTTATTTAACTGGAGAAGGAGGATTGTGTGGAGCTGATAATAGGGTAAGTTCAGGCTCTGTATATGAATCACCTGATGCTTGGGTTATGACTGGATGGGGAGATACTTATGTATATAAAGGTGTTATGCAGACTGAAGCTATGAAGATGTGGAAGATAACAGGAAATGATTTTTCTATTCCGGATATTAATGAATGGGCTTATTTTTCAACTTATATATTGTCTAAGTCAGATTTTGGAGGATCATTTCCAACGACTTCTGGGGATGGAGATGGTGAGAGTAAGAGAGGTTTTATATTAGATAAATATGATGATATGAATAGAGAAATAATTGGTGATGGGGGGATGTACGGTTATTTGAAGGAAATATCTGAAGAGAATGAATGTACCAGTTCTAACTGCGAAGTAATAAATAGTATGCCGTCTTCATGTAGTGGGAAGAAAGTTTATTTTGTTGACGGTAGTTTAAATATTACGAGTAATTTTTATGAGTCAACTAAGGATGATGCATGTGTGTTTATTGTTAAAGACAATATAAGTGTGACCAGTGGAGTAAGTAGTTTAGAGGGATTCTTTTTAACTGATGGTTTATTTGCTACTGAAAGTGCAGGTAGCCAGTTAGAAATTAATGGTGGAGTGATAAGTGAGAACGTTAATTTCGGTAGGTATTTAGACAATAATTATACTAATCCAGCTGAAGTGTTAAGTTACGATTCAAAGTATCTTGACTTGTTGAGGGAATATTTAGGAGAAGGGTATCCTCAAAATATAAGGGAGTGGAAATATTCATCAGGACAATAAAGAGTAAAATAAAAGTTATAATTCTCTAATGAAGAAAAAGATTTTCAAGAATACAACAGGAGTTATTATTACTGGTATTCTTATAGGAGTATTGATTGTAGGTGGTGGTATTTTTTTATATTACAGTTATCAAGAGAGCAAGGGAGATAAAGAAGGTGTCATTACTGAGAAGGAGATAATCAGCAGTGTGAGTGGTATAGATACCATAAGAAGTGAAGATGATTTGCAGTCATTTAAGTCGAACTGGGATTATTATATTGACGGAAAGGATTTATCAACTGAAAGCAATATTGGGGCTTATTTAACATATGCTCAGGAAGGGGGATCAAGGTATGACTGTGATACACCTATTATGAAGGTAGGAGAAGAGACAATTTATGGTTGTGATTTAAATGTACAGTTTGTGATGAGAGACTTTAAAGATTATGTTGAAGGTTATGGAGAAGATTTTGAGAGTAATGTGCTTGCTAGTATGATAGATGAGGTTATTATTCAATCAGGATTATTACAAAAAGGAGCAGAATTAAATATAATCGAGCTAGACGAATTGTTTTATAATTCTCCGGATAAAAGTATGTCAGAGAGGTTTGATAAAGTAGATCAAGTTAGAGAGGAATTGGAAGCTGGTTATATAAAAAGGATTGACTATGAAGTTATAACAATATATTTCCATAATCAGGAGGAGCCGGAGAATATACCATTAGAAGAGGCAAAGGAAATAGCATATGAGAAAATGGAGATATTGTATAATAGATTGAAAAGTGGGGAGATAACGATGGAAGAAGCAGGAGACGAGATAAAGAATGATAATATAACTGGAGATACGACTGGAATCTCGTTGGAAGATTTAGATCCAATATATGAACAAAATTCATATATTAAGGTTATTGGTCGAGAATATGGAAAAAGTTTATTTAAAGATTCATCTGCTGATGATATTGTGCGTGATTTAGATATTGGTGAAATAAGTGAAATATTAACTTTAAAGGATTATAAATTTACAAATGAAGAGTTCCGTGAAGCTACTATAGAAGAAAATTTTCCTCTAGTTGATAGTTGTTATGCTATTATTGAGTTAAATAGTTTTGATATGGGGGAAAATGGAGTATTTGTAGCTGAGACAGTAGAAGGTATAAATGAAGCTATACTTGTAGAGTATAGTGATAAATTGATTATTATTTAATTAGTTTAAATGAGGTTTAGAATATTTATAATTACATTTTTATTCACGTTCTGTGTATTCTTTATTATTGGGATAAATAATATACATGCTTATGATTCTAGAGCTGGAAGTAGTTTCTATATTGAACTTCCTGATGGTTCTACTGAAGAATTAAAGGGTATTCAGTTAGTAGCTATTGGGCATGATCATCAAGATCCACCAGGCTTTTATTACTTTTCAGCTTGTGAGTACGATTACGAGGTTGATGATAGTGATCCTAACTATGAACAGGCTATTGGTAGTCAATGTTATACTAAATCTAGCTGTAGATTTTTAGGGCATTTTATGCCTTATATGCCAGGTCACTATAATTCTAATCTAAGTCTTTATGTGAGAGGTGATTATTGGGATGCTAATGTCCCAACCGGAGACCCTAAAGATCATCCTGGAGTAACTGTTGAGAGATGTTCAAGGGATAAAGGCATGTATGATTTTCTTGTTACTTCTCATGTATATTTCTATGGGATGACATTTACAGAACGATTTCCGTGGTTTCCTTATGAAGATAGGAATCCTAGAGGTACAGATCATGCTTATTGGGTAGGCGAAATAGACTCGTATTGTACTGGAGATAATTGTCCAGGTGTTCCTTGGGTATCAACTATTGGTTACGATTTTAAAGGAGGACCGTATTTATTAAAAGATATATGTTGTGAACCCGATTCTATGATTTGGTATGGTAGAGATGATAGACCAAGTTGGGCAGGAAGTGATATAGCAGAAGTTATTAATGAGTCTCATTCTGGTAATTTGCATAATCAATGGCATTTAAATATGTCGTGGACTTTAAAAATAGCTGAGCAGCTTCCGACTGTTACAATATCGGGTCCGGGTGATTGCTATAGAACAGGGACTTTTACAGTACAAGCAGAGGATCCTGATTTTAATAGTATTAAAGAAGTGGAATTAGTTCTTAAGGATGGAGGTACTCCTTATATTTATAGTTTTAATCTTGAGAATGGTAATTTTAGCGAGCCATCAGGTAGTCCTTTTGAAATAGAAACCCCTTCTATTCCTATACAATCTGCATCTGTAACAGTAGATTTAACAGTAACCAATTTAGAAGAATTAGGTTATCACCAGTATAAAACTATTTCGTATAGAGCAAGAGCAAAAGGTAGTGAAGAATGGGGAGAATGGAGTAATTGGCAACAGTTCAATGAAGAGTGGTATTACCCTTCTCCATCCATATCAGCAAGTCCAGACTATGGGAATCAGACTATTGATGTAACATTTGCAGATAATGGTTCAAAAGCAAATGAATGTTTATGGTCAGTTACTTCAGGTTCAAATAATGCAACGATTAACAGTGAATGGCTAAACATAAGAAGTGATAGGAGTCTACCAGCAAAAGGAACTGGTCAATGTAGTGGCAGCTATTCTTTTTCACCAGCTTATACTGATAATTACACATTTTCCTTTTCTGGTGAAGGTGGGTTATGTGGTACAGATACAACGGTGAATACAGGATCGGTTTATGAAGCAGCGAATGCATGGTTAATGACAGGATGGGGAGATGTGTATGTGTATGGAGGTATAACAAGTAGTGATCCTATGGAGATGATGGAAATAACCGACAATAGATTTTCTATTCCTACAATTAATGATTGGGCGTATTTTTCTACATACATTATTTCGAAATCTGATTCTGGAGGTTCTTTTCCTACAACAGAAGGAGACGGGGACGGGAAGAGCAAAAGAGGATTTCAGTTAGATAGTTATGATGATATGAATAGAGATAAAGTTGGAGATTCAAGTGTTTACAATTATATAAAAGATTTATCAGAAGAGAATGAATGTACTACAGAGAATTGTAGAGTAATTACAGGTATGCCTGCTTCTTGTACTGGTCAGAAAGTATATTTTATTGATAGTGATTTACAAATTGATAGTAATTTCAATGTTATTTCTTCAAGTGATGCATGTGTTTTTGTTGTAAAAGAGAATGTTAATGTAGCACCGAATGTTAGAAGACTGGATGCGTTCTTTTTAGTAGATGGTACTTTTACTTCGCAATCCTCAGATAGAAGGCTTGAAATAGAAGGAGGAGTTATAAGTAATAATGCTAGTTTTATAAGAGCGATAGATAATAGTTACTTAAATCCTTCAGAAGTTATAAGTTATGATCCTAAATATCTTGATTTGCTTAGAGAATATCTTGGAGTGGATTATCCATCAAATGTACGTGAGTTGGGATATTCAAGTAGTTTATAAACATTTTTTTCTAGACAGAAGTTTAAAAAACATTTATACTATTATATATATAAGTTAGTTAGTTTGATTATGAAGCTGCCCGATTTTTTTGCGCTGGATATAGGGAATCATTCTATTAAAATATGTCAGATTCAATGGAATGGTCAGAAACCACGTCTTGTTGCTATCGGTAATACTGTTACACCTAGAGGAATAATTGGAAGTGAAAGTGATGACCACAAAAAGGAATTAGCTAAACATTTAAAATTAGCTAAGAAAGATGCAGGTTTGAAGATAAATAAAGTTGTAGTCGGTCTCCCGGAAGCAAGAATATTTACTCAGCTTATTACAGTACCTAAAGTTGAAGATAATAAGGTTGAAGAATTGATTCACTGGGAGGCAAAAAAATATATTCCTGTTCCGATAGATGAAGTGAGGATAGATTGGATTTTTTTAGGAGAAAGAGTAGTAAATAACAAACCTCATTTAGATATTTTTTTAATTGCAGCACCGAAAAGTCTTATTGAAAGATATTTAGGTGTTTTAAAGCTTGCTGGTCTTGAACCTGTTGGAGTTGAAACAGAAGCTATTGCTACTACTAGAGCTCTATGGTGGCCTAAGCAGATGGAAGTTAAAGGGGCAGGAGAATTAGATAATAGTTCTGTAATGATATTAGATTTTGGTGCTAAAAGTACAGATTTATCTGTCGTTCAAGGGGGTTCACTGCTTTTTTCTCAGAGCTTGGTTACCGGATCAGATGCCTTAACTGAAGCATTAGTATCTGACTTTAACTTAGAATTACAACAGGCTGAAGAATATAAAAGGAATTATGGATTAGATGAAACTCAGTTAGAAGGAAAGATAGCTAATTCTTTGAAGCCGGTAATGCAGGTGATTACAGGTGAAGCTAGAAAAACATTAGATTTTTTCAAATCTAGATTTGAAAAAAGTACTCCAAGAAGGTTATTGTTAGTAGGAGATGGAGCTAAGTTACCAGGTATTTTAACTTTTATGGCAACGGAACTTGGTATCGAAACGGCTCTTGCGGATCCTTTTGCAAATGTTGAAATTACTAAGAGTATTAAAAGTAAATTTGAACAGCTCTCTTCTGTTGGATACTGTGTCGCCTTAGGGTTAGCTTTGAAGACGGGTTAAGATTTATAAATTAGGTTTAATTATTTTTATATGGCAATATATAAACAATCTGTAGATTTTTTACCACAATTATCAAAGAAAGAAAAAGAAGAAAAGTATAAGGTTTCAAAGGCTGGTATTTATGCATCTTTACTTCCGCTTATGGCTTCAATTATTTGGGTAATTGCAGTATTTATAAATTCATTTTATGAAGGTGAAGTAAGAGGGGTTGAAGAAACTATAGTGCAAAAGCAAAATGAGATAAAATCTTATGATGAAATTCGTAATAAGCATGCAGAGCTTGTTTTAAAAATAGATATTTTAAAGGATTTGATACAGAAGAATTTCTATCCTCAGCAGTTCTTTAATTATGTATCCAGTACAATTAGATCTACTGGAGATGCTCATGCAGAGATTTATGCTTATGGTAGAGAGGAAGATGGTACTTTTAATATTAAAGGAAAAGCGACTTCATACTTGGATTTAGCTAAAATTATGGTAGTTTTTAATCAAGAAGAAGAGTTCAGTAATGTTGAGATAGAATCTATTCGATACGATGATGAAGAAGACAATGTAAATTTTGAAATTAACTTTATCTATACAGAAGATATTAGTACATAAAAAGAATTATGCAAAAAGAAAGTTATAGAGATAAAAAGACAAAAAGTGTAAATGAGCAGGTAAAAGAAGCTTTAAAAGAGTCAGACGGACAAACTGATTTAACGGGAAAGTTTAAGAAGAAAAGTGAAAGTTTTGTTAAAATGTTAATTTATTACAGTTTGCCTTTATTTGGAATAGCACTTTTTGTGGGTATTTTAGTTTTCGGGACAGTACCAACAATTAAAGGGACCTTAAATTATATAGACGAAAAAGAAGAAAAGGAAGAGGAAGTTGATGAGCTCGAAGAAGAAATTAGCAGACTGAAAAGTTTTGAGGATAATCAATATCAAATTAATTCAGATCTTAAAACAATAGATAAGATAGTTTCTTCACAAAAAACTCAAGTAGCTAAGTTTGTAGGAGAAATTGAGAGTTTGGCTGAAGAATATAGTTTGGAGGAATCAAAGCATGAGTCAGGTGAGCAGATTAAAAGGATTGAAGAGGAAATAGAAGAAGCTGAAACTAGAGAAACGGCGTCTGTTATACATATTCCAACTACATCTGAATACGTTGCAACATTCAATGATATAAAAGATTTTCTTGATGCTTTATACGAAAAGGATGATTTTATAATTGTTAGTAGCCTTGATATGCAAGGATATACAGCTCGTGAATATTTTGCTTCTTTACAGGAAGAGTTAGGAGAACAAGTAACTGTGGATACTACTTTGTCAGTGATATCTTGGACTATGGAGGTGACATTCAAGAAATATCAATTTAGTGAGGGTTTTGATAATTATATTGAGGAAAATATGGTTACTTTGACTACAGAACCTGATGAAGAAACGTTGGAATTTATTAGGGAAAGATACTCAGAATAATTTTTATTAATCCAATTTTAAAAAAACTTTTTGATTATCTTGTTTTGCAATTATAGAAATTATATTTCTAATAGCTTTTATTGTGCTCCCTCCTCTACCTATTATTTTCCCCTTGTCTTCTTCATTGGCTTCAATGTGAAATGTGATGCCGATATCAGTATCCTCTTTTTCAACTTTAATATCTTTTGGATTAGATGATAATTTTTTTAATATATATTCCAATAATTTCTCCATCTTTTTTTATCTTATAAATTATTTCTTTTTTGAAACTTTAGACCTTTTTTTATCTAGTGATTTTTGTTCTTTTTTAATCCTTTTCTTAGTTGTTTTTTGAGTTTCTTTATCTTTCTTCTTTTTCTTAATATCTCCTTTTATTATATCAGTTTTCTTTTTTTCTATTTTTTTTGGCTCTTTTTCTTCTTTTGGGGCTTTTTTAGGTTTTTTAGGTTGTCTTTTAGGTTGAAAGCCGGCTTTTACTATTTTCTTTTTTACTAAAAATGACTTTACTGTTTCTGTTGGTTTTGCACCAACTGAAATCCAGTATTTTGCTCTTTCTACGTCCAATTTGAGCTTTTTGCTTATCGGATTGTAATAACCAATATATTCGATAGCTTTTCCGTCACGTTTTGATCTTGCAGGCATAACTACAATTCTATATTGAGGTGAGTTCCTTTTACCTATTCTTGTGAGTCTTATTTTTAACATACTAATTTATAATAATTAAATATCAAATATAATTGTTGCATATAAGCAACGTTTATTATTGTATCAAAAGTTTGGGCTTTAGTCTATACCGAAGTGTTCAGCAATCAGACTTTTCCAATTATCAAGTGCATTTTGTGCTGCATTTTGTTCAGCTTCTTGTTTGCTTGAACCTTTACCATGTCCAAAATCTTTATTCTTAATCATGACTTTTGATGTAAATATTTTTTCATGATCGGGACCTTTCGAGTTTAATATTTCATAAATTGGAGTTTCTTTTATCATTTCTTGAGCAATTTCCTGTAGTTTCGATTTACTGTCTATATCGAGCCTCTTGTCTACTATTTCTGGTATTTTGTAAAAAAGATTTTTCTTAAGGAATTTTCTTACTACTGAAACTCCTTGGTCTAAATAAAGTGCTCCTATTACAGATTCGAATGTGTTTGCTAGTATATATGGCCTTTCCCTTCCTCCAGTTTGCTCTTCCCCTTTACTCATAAATATATATTTCCCATAGTTCAATCTTTTGGCTTCTTCATACAAACTTTGTGTTCTTACAAGTGCAGCCCTAAAACTTGTTAAATCTCCCTCTGTTCTGTTGGGATAATTATCAAATAAGTATTTAGACACTATTAATTCTAAGACTGCATCACCTAAGAATTCAAAACGTTCGTTGTGTTCTATGTTTTTCTTTCTATGTTCGTTTAGATAGGATCTATGAGTTAGTGCTGTTTTTAAGAGTTTTGGATTTTTTATTTTATATCCTATTTCATCACAGAATTTTTTTAATTTGTCAGGCTTACTTTTTTTCATTATAAATTAAATTCCTCTTTTTTATTAAGTAAATTTCCTAATACACCATTTACAAAACGACTACTTGTTAACCCCCCAAATTCTTTTGCAAGTTCGATTGCCTCATCAATTGCCACTTTATATGGTGTTATTTGTTCGATAAATCCTTCAGTTATTGCTATTCTAAGTATCTGTAAGTCTATTTGTGATATCTCGTCAATTGGTCTTTCGGGAGCCAACTCTGATATTATCTGGTCAGTAATTTTTTTATTTTCTTCAACCGATTTAAATAAATTTTCAAATAACTTTTTGTTATAATGCTTTATATTGTTTATTTCGCAAAGCTTGTCACTAGAAAATGATTTATTGTTTCTATCTTTTAAATTCAATAATTTGAAGCTATTTTCAAATAACTTCTGAAGCACTAATATTCTTGATGTATGACGTGGATCTTGTTTATTCTTCATTTAATAACTTAGTATAAGTTAAGTCAATTAAATTTATGTCTTTATATATTCTTTGTCTTTGTATTTTCCGCAATTAGGACAAGCCTGATGTGGACGTTTTAATTTACCACAATTAGGACACTTGACCAAATTTGGTGTCTTTAATGCATGATGAGATCTTCTTCTGTTTTTACGTCCTTTAGATATTTTTCTCTTTGGTAAGGCTCCCATTATAATATTATCTAACAAATTAAAAATGAAATCTGTATTTGTGAATTTATATCAATTTTAAATGATTTATATAAATATCATTATACTACAAATAGACAGCTCAAAAAAGTTTTAGAATTATATGATTTTTACATCTAGAATTCAAATATAGTTTATTTTTCTATAAATTTTTTAAAAAGCGAATATATTTTATCTGTTTTATAATATTTCTCCAAATACTTATTTTCTGAGAAAAATTTATCTATTTTGTTCGACAGATTTATCAGACTACCTTTATCCTTTTTTATTAAGATGCTTTTTAAGACATTAGTTATGAAACTCTTTTTAGCGTTAGTATAAGCAATTCTAATGTCATTCTTTTGTGTATTTGATAATTTAGGTGTATTTATTTGATTAGTTTCTATGTATATGATTTGTTTAAAAGCTGTTCTTTTAATTTTAGTATATTTTTTAATAAGATTTTTATTTTTAATAAGGGCATTTTTGAATAGTTTAACTTTAATGTATTCAAAAGTATTTGCTGTAATATGCAAATTTACATAGAAAGGGTCTTTATTATTTATTTTTATTTCAAAAAAGTAATATAATTTCTCTGGCCATTTTGCATTTTCGTTAATATATCTGTTGTAACATAGAGAAACATTATTATTAACTTTATTAAACTCATTTTTTCCAGCTTTTTTCAAAAAAGTATTTACTATTGGCATCAAATTCTTTATTGAAGTTTTAATCATTATATCAATGATATTTTTACCATGAATACCGCCAATAGAGGTGCTGCCAAACCAAACTATTATATATGAATTTATATCAATATGATTAGAATCAAGTATTACTTTTATGTAATTTCTAGATTTATTAAACATTTTTAAGGCAATATTACTTTTTAGTGGTTTTTCAAATTTTATCGGGAAGGTGTTATTTTTTTTGTCTAGATGTTTTTTAGTCATCTGATTATTTCTAAATTGAGATATACCAGAGTACTTATTCTGGTGCTAATTTTAAAAAAGTTAAGCCTGTGATTCCATAGTTCCTAGTATCAATAATTTCAAGTTTATTCTCATTTAAATTTATTTTTCTTGTACTAGGATGTTCTGTTATTAATAAAGTATCATTCTTCATTAAAACTGTAACTTTTTCTAGTGTTTTTTCTTTAAAGTTATTATAAGGAGGTGTGAAAAATATTATGTCATATTTTTGGGGTACGTTTTCTATATTATCATATTCTTTGATAAAACGGATAACAGAACATTTAATTACCCTGCCTAGAGATTTGAGTCCTGTTTTTTCTAGATTATTATTTATACACTCGGCTGCATATTTGGATCTATCTATGAAGACTGTTTTTTTAGCTCCACGACTGAGACATTCTATACCAAGTGCCCCTGTTCCTGCATACAAATCTAAAACTGTAGAATTTATGATCTTAAAATTTATCATGGAAAATAGTGCAGTTTTAACTTTATCCGTCATGGGACGGCATCCTTTTATAGGAACTTCAAGCTTTCTTCCTTTTGCGCTTCCAGTTATTATTCTTGGATTCATGTTTTTATAATATTAATTTAATACTAATCAATCAGATTATAAATCTCGGGGTCTTCTCCGCCTAGTCTCCAAAATATGAAATTATAAATACCGTAATTCTGGGCTAGATTAATTCTTTTATCAGTTACCTCGCTATCTTGATACCAAATTACATTATTTGATCCACCTGATTCATATATAAGTTTTTTTTCTAGTGTGTCTAAATCGAGTTTATTTTCAATTATTGGATAATTCATTGTAATATATTCAACATCTTCCCAGATAAGTGCTCTAGCCCCTTTTACGCCTTCTTTCCATTCATATGCATATAAAGGTAAACCTAGTATTATTTTTTCGCTATCAACTTTTTCTATTGCATAGTCTAGTATTGAAGAGATCCAATCTTTTGGTGATATAGAATAAGCGTTGTCTTCTGATCCCGTATAATCATATGCCATTATTCTAAATTCATCAACATATTGTCCAATAGCCTCCCAGTCTTGAGCAGCTCTTGATTCTGAAAATTGTTCTATTATAGTGTCAAGATCATTTTTCCATAAGATAGCTATAGTAAGTGTTTTATTATTATTATGTAGTTCCTCGGATAGAATTTTTATAAAATTTGTAAAAGCATTTTTGTCTGTACTTTTTATGTATTCATAATCTATATCAATACCATCATACTCATAAGTAATAACTTCATTAACTATACATTCGATATGAATGTTAAGCAGATCCTCGTTGTTAATAATATCCGATAGAATCTCTGCATTAGAATTTGATATTGAAGGGATTAGTTTAGTCTGATTATTTTTGCATAAGCTAATTAGTTCAGTGTTTCGTGCGGTATTCTTTAGTTCGAGAGATCCATTGTCTTGAACTGCATACCAAGTCGGACTAAGCGAATTAAATTTATCCGAATTATTCTTGTAACTTGTGAATGCGTTGTTAAAATCCCAATATGGTATCCAAGCTGATGCACTTGTTTCTGTATTTTCGATATTAATATTTTCTTCTAATGGGGGTTCTTCTTCAATAAATGCTTCATATGCTTCTTTAAGAGTAATATTTATATTATCTAGAGATACTTCATTCATATTTTTCTTAGAAATATAGAGAAAGGATAAGCTAATACCTACTATTGCTGTTATAATTATAAGAATTAGAAGGACTCTTTTATAGCGAAGTTTTTTCATATAATGAAAGTAACTAGTATAGTAGATATTAAGGCTATTATACCAATTATTATAAGTGATATAGAAGTATATTTATAAACAATTTTATTTGATCTTAATTTAAAGAAAGTTATAAATAGGGCAGATAATATGAATATTATTTCAATTATTAGGTATATTGGGGTAGTGAAGTAGTTGATAATTGAGTTGTTTGTATTTATTAATGGTGAAGCATAGAAAATTCTATAGGTATTATTTAAAAATGGATAGAAGAGTTGCATATCATCTGCTAAACTGTCTGTTAAAATATGTATTATAGTTGTTGACAGGAATATAAATGAAAAGCTTTTGATGAAACGCTGTTTATTTTTAAAGAGATATGAACTACTAAATAAGATAATTGATAAAATTATATATATTAGAGGTTTATGAGTAATGAAAGAATGGTGATGTATATTATTTGTAAAGGGTGCGTAAGCAAGGTCGAAGTCGGGAAGAACACCAGTTATTATAGAACTTGAATATAATATTGCCTGTTCTATATCAGAAAAATTTTCATTTTTCCATATTTTTTTTGTTAGGTATGCAGTTACAAGTCCTGCAGGTCCATGTGCTAGGAACATATATTTTATTTTAATGACTAACCTGAAGATAATATAATAAAAGTGTTGATTTGTAAATTCTTTATTTAGGTTGTATAGATCTTTTATATTTTTAAATAGTATCATAAAATAGGAGATATGACTCGTAACTTTTTTGTAAAAGCTTCCATTTTAGTACTTTTTTAGAGGTAATTGTTAGTTCCAACCTGCCTGCCATTGGAGGAGAGCTTTGTACCTACGAAGATTACTTCCCCGCAGTAACATTTCCCTAAAAACCTAAAATTTATACGACCTTAGTATAGTAGATTAAGATAAATTTAATCTATTCCTTTAAAATGTTTATTTTCCTGAGTACTTCGTAGAGTACTATACCGCAGGTTGTAGCGACATTTAGGCTTTTTTTAGACCCAAACATGGGTACTTTTATTATTGAATCTGATAAATTCAAAATTTCCTTTGAGATTCCAGTTATTTCATTGCCAAAAATAAGAGATAAGGGTTGTTCGAAGTTATAATCCCAAAAGTTGATAGATTTTGGAGTTAGCTCTACTGATATAATTTTATAATTTAAATTTTTACTTTTTATTACTGCTTTTTCTGTAGATTGATAGTGTTTCCATGATACGGTTTTAGTTGCTCCAAGGGCTGTTTTTGGTATTTTATTATGAGGTGGGTAAGCTGTAATTCCGCATAGGTGTAGCTTGGAGATATTAGCTGCATCGCATGTCCGAAATATAGCACCTACATTAAGTGCTGACCGAATATTATCTAGAATTATATTTATTTGATTCTTCTTGCCCAAAGAGATATTTCAATATAAGTAAAATCTTTTTTAGTTAATTGTTTATCCAGCCTATTTACTAGTTCAAAATCTTTGTTAATAAAAGGAGTGTCTTTTGAGCCAATATAGACAACGTTTTTAAAATTATTAATCCCCTTCTCTACTACTTTCTGACTTGCTTTTGAGGGTTTTTTTGAATTGATTATTAAAGCATATTTTTTAAGCTTGTCCTGTAGGAAATTTTCACAACCTATATAGATTTTTGTATTTGATTTAGATGCAGAATCTAAGACCTTTTTAATTTGTTGTATAAAAGGAAAATTCCTAAATATCTTATTCCTGTTTGTTAAAATCCAAAAACTGGAATTTCTCTTTAATAGTATCTTTAGTGATTTAATATTATTTTTGCTCATAACTCCGATTATCTCTCTAATATCATATATTCCTTTGAAGAATACACCATCAATATCACTTATTATTAGGGTGTTCTTATCTACTTTAGATAAATTATAATTTTTTATAAAACTTGAGAAAGTTCTATATAAACATGTTTTCATAGTAATAAAAAGATTATTAGAATACCAAGAATAATTCTATAAATTCCAAATAATATAAATCTATTATTTTTAAAAAAAGTGAATATAAACTTAATAGCTAAAAAGCTACTTATAAATGAGGTAATAAGCCCTATAAATAAGTTAAGTAAGTCAATATTTCCTAAACCATTTGATATAAAATCAAATAGTTGATATAGGGAAGATGCTGCAATTATTGGTATACCAGCTAGAAACGCATATTTAATTGAATTTTTTAAATCTAAGCCGGATGTAATACCGCCAATTATTGTTATACCTGATCGAGATGTTCCTCTTAAGAAACTTAATACCTGTAATATACCTATTAAGAGAGCATTCCTATAAGTCAGTTTTGCAATTATCTTCTTGTTATTTTGAGATAAGGGGGCAATAAATAGAAGAACAGCACCTATTGTTATTAACATAACTACAATTATAGTTATACTCTTAAAATGTTCATCAATTAGATCTTTAAAAACAATCCCTATAATACTAGCTGGAATAGTTGTTATTATTAAATTTATAAGTAATTTATTCTTGGTAGGATTATTAAATTGAGTTACTATAGTTGATAAGTCTTTTCTAAAATATATTATTAATGCAAGTAAAGTACCCGTATGGAGTATAATATCAAAAGAAGTTGATTGTAATTCCCATCCAGATATCTCAGGCAGTAGAACAAGATGTGCTGAGCTTGAGATTGGTAAAAGTTCAGTAATACCCTGTAATAAACCTAGTATAAATGCTTGTATCTTTGTCATATAAATAGTTTATTTGATGTTATTTAATATTATATAGAGTTTTGAATGTTAGAAAATATCTATTCTAATAATATCATTATATTTATTCTAAAAGAAGTATGAGTAGAAGAAATACATGATAATGATGTTTTATATTATTGGATGAAGGAGTTGTTAATAGTGTATTAGAGCTGTATTCCCTTATTGTAAAGTGAGATTTTATAATAAAAGTTTATAATCAGCTGTTTTTGTAGAATACTATTCTACCCTTTCCTTTATTTTTGGATTTATACATAGCTGAATCCGCTTTTTTTAAGAGATTCTTCAGATTATCTCCATCTTTTGGAAAGAATACTATACCTATACTTACTGTTATTTTAAATAATTTATTATTTATTCTAATACTATTTTTGATTGATTTAGCAAGCCTTTTAGTTATTTTTTTTGTTTTTCCCATGTTTACATCGTTTAAAAGAATTACAAATTCATCTCCTCCAGTACGGGCTATATAGTCATCTGATCGTAAAATATCTCTTGACCTTTGGACAATTTTCTTTAATAACAAATCACCAGTTGTGTGTCCATAAGTATTATTGATATTTTTAAAGTCATCTATATCGATAAATAGTATGGCACTTTGTCTCTCTTTTTCTAAGTTATTTTCAAGTTGTTTTTTAAATTCTACTTTTAGCCCATTTCTGTTTACTGCACCTGTTAGATAATCATGATTAGCTAGAAATTTTAATTCTTCTTCTATTTTTTCTTTTTCTTTAAGGTTTTTTTTCAACTTTGTATTTATTTCTTTTAAGTCTTTGTTTCTTACTTTTAATCGTGTTTCGATTTCCTTATGAGCTTTTCTTAACTCATTTTCCGTCTTTTTTCTATCTTTTTGTTCTTTTTGTATCCTTTTTGTATTCTCTATTGCAATCGAGGCTGAGATTGCAAATGGTTCGATAAGCTTTAGACTTTTATTATTAAACTGATTTGTTTTTCTATCCACTACTTGAAGAACTCCTATTATTTTATCTTGATAAATTAAAGGTACTGATAGAATTGATTCGAGTTTGATGTTAATTTTTTTGCATATTTTCTTATAATGTATTTTATTGGACATGGCTTCAGATTTTATTAAACTCTTTTTATTTCGTATTACCCATCCAACAAAGCCCTGTTTGATATTTAATTCCCATCCAATAAGTTTTTTTTTCCCTGGACCGATAGCCTGGCGGCATATGACTGTTTTTTTGTCGGGTTGAAGAAGCCAAATTGAAGATGCGGTTGCATCAGCAATTTTACAAGCTTTTTTAAGTATATCAAAGAGAAGAGTATTAAGATTTATAATTTTATGGTTATATTTTTGTGTAGATTTTGAATTATGTTTTGTCATAGATATTCAATTAAATTTTTTATAGGATAGATATATTATACTATTAATGAAAACTTCCCGACAACTGTAATTAAATTAAAATTATAGCGTTGCTATCCAGTTATTATAAGCAGTGTCAGGAGATATGCCGATTACTTGACTAAAATACAGATCAAAGTTTATATTAGATTTAAGTAATTGAATCATAGTATCTTCACCATAAAGATTTGATAAATACATAAAAAAGAGTTTAGATATATCGTAGGCAATTAAATAATCATCCGAGTAGGATGATTCAATTAGAGTATTCAAAGTCGAAGTGTCAGGGACTTGAGTATAAATATAATTGTGTACAAGAGGATCTTCTTGAGGATATGAGAACCCTTCAGCCATACCTTCTATAAACCAGTGGGCTGAGGCCCAGTTGGGATCATTTAAAGCGATACTGTTATTTATTTGATATTGGAAAATATGAACTAATTCATGTGAACATGTCTGTGCGATATCGAATTTATCTGCTGTATATAAAGGGTTTATGTATATTTCTATAAGTTCATTTCCTAGGGCAAAAGCTGAGTATGGAACTATCCCTGAGTTGTCAATAATTAAATTGAGGTCTTCTTGAAACATGTCGAGATCATCTGTTAATATAACTGAAATTTTTTCTGATATTGTTGTGTCAAATTTTACTGATAATCTAGAATATTGATTCTCTAAATTTACGAGTATGAAATTTATATACTTAGTATATTTATCTTCGTCTTGATCGGTATCATATTCAAATTTAAAATGTATTTCTGATGAATTTAGTAATGTGTTGAAAGTATCAGGATTAATATCCTCATCTATATATCTGATTGGGGATGTTTGGTTATAGTAAACAGGTTGCTCTTCGATCTCAACAGTAGCTTTATTATTTTCCTGTGATTGATTTTTTTCGATATAGATCCCGAATATTAGTGAAATACTAGAGCACGTAGAAACTATGAAAAATAATAGTAATACAAAGAGGCAGGTTTTTGTTTTTTTATTCATTAAATTGGTATTGAATAATTTTTTTTATTATAAAACTTATTTATAATAGTATAAAAATTGGGAGTAGGTGGCAAGTTTAATGTTTTCTTTTTCAAAAGAAAAGACTGTTAGTTTCAGATAGAAGATGTTGAAATATTGAGGGGATTGCATCCCCAAATCCCAATAAAATATTAACCGAATAACAGAGATTTAATGAAGTCAACTTCAAAAGTTAATTTATTAAAAGTTCTCTAGAAGTTTTAGTAGGCAGGTGTTCTTTTCACGTTTTTCTAGTTTTGACTTTTTTATAGACCTTTTAAGTATTTCTATTGATTTGTCGTAGTTGTTTCTGTCAACTGGGTAAGGATAACCGTCTTTTCCTCCATGAGCAAACGAAAATTTTGCTGGATCTTTCCAATCAGCTTTAGTTCCATATGTTATTTCAGATATTAGATTTAAGGCTCTTATAGATTTCGGTCCAACACCTTTCATACTTAATAAATTTTCAAAATCTTTTGGTTGTCTTTCATATGTTGAAATCAATATTTTTTTTAAATTTGAAGGTTTTATATCATTTTCTTCAATCCATTCGCGTTTAGGCATATTAAGTGTAACAATTTTCTCATATTCTCTTACTAATTTATGAGGTTTTATTCTTGAAATCTTAGTAATTAAATTACGTGAGTTTTTGCTCTTTAATGAAGTTAGATTCAAAACATGCTGATATCTTTTGTTGTCACATATATTGTTTTTTGGACAATTTACAAAGGTGTTGAAGCCTCTAGATGTCCAGTGATATCTTCTCGCAAAACGATTGTTTTTATTAATATTAGTAGGCATTCCTTGTTGAACGACAGTCCAAGAACCATCATTAGTAAAGAAAAAATTATGATGATAAAGCTGATATCCATCTTGAATTGCAGAAGAGTCTACTTTCGCACACATTTTGCTTGCATATTTTAGATCTTCCGGATTAATATTTAGATGATTTCTTTCAATCCAATTCTGGATTTCTATAGGGGTTTTTCTACTTGTACCTCCTTTACCTCCTGCTGTATAGAATTGTAGACTTTTTTCTATTCCACCCAGACCTTCTTTAATTGCTCCGCATACAGTTGTAGTAACTCCTGAGGAATGCCAGTCAAATCCAAGAATACATCCAAATGCTTGGAACCAGTATGGGTCGGAAAGTCTTTCTAGCATTTCATTTGGACCATACTCTTCGATTATTACGATTGATATTTGACGTGCTAGCTTAGTCATAAGGCTAAATAGCCACTTTGGAGCTTTTCCCCAATGCATTGGTAAATTCGCAACGCCTGTCTTCATTGAAATTATAAGTTTAAGAGTTTAGCCAATTCTAAATACAAGAGATCTTTTCGATTACTATCGTTTAAATTTAAATCAAAATCTTTTACAACAAGGTAATTTGATTTAATTTCCTCTACTCCATTTGTTATTTCTGTTTTTAATTTAGTTATTCTCATTTATAAATTTTAAAATATTAGAAAATTTTATATATAAGATTCATGTTGATAATTGTTTTGGTTATATTTAGGATGATGTCTTGAAATTTCTTTCCTTTCTATAAATTCCGCTTCTTTTTCAGACTCACATTCAATATAGTTAACATAAACAATATCTATCCAATCATTCTTAATTAAAGTTTCTAAGAGTTCTCTTCTTAAATTTTTCTTTTTTGATCGGCCTATAAAATAGACAGGATATAGTGAGTTTTCATCAGCGATGCCTCTTAGATAATAAACAGCGTGAGTATCCGGTATAAAACTAATTACGCTATTTTTGTTATATAGCATTAAACTGGTAGGTCTTTTAGTCATTTTTTTGTTTTTAAAATATTAATTTAGTAGATAATAGAACAAAGAATAGAACATGTCAAGTATGTTAAACAAATTGTACTTGACTTTTGTTTTCAATACAATTTATAATAAGTAATAAATAATTTGAACATATTAAAAAGGAGTAAATATGAAAAAGCTTCATCCAACTCAGAAAAAAATAATTGAATTGCTTAAAAAGAGTATTGATGATCCTCTTACTATAAGAGAAATACAGGATATTTTAGATGTATCTTCTACTAGTATAGTTGCCCATCATATTAAGCAGCTGGAGAAAAAAGGGTATTTAAAAAGAAATCCTGATGATTCAAGAGATTATCAGATACTTTCAGAATCACCGGAAAAGTTAATAACATACTTAAATCTTTATGGATTAGCTCGTTGTGGAAAAAGAGGTTCAATTCTAGACAGTAATCCGGTTGAAAGGATTCCTATAGCATCTCAATTAGTGACATTTCCAACGGCTGAGGCTTTTATGGTTAAAGCAAAAGGTGATTCAATGCAGCCAAAAATACATGAGGATGATTTTGTTATAGTTAGAAAAACTAATAATGTTGAAGATAGTAGTATTGTTGTATGCATAAATGATGGGGAAGCTCTTATAAAGAGATTTAAAAGAGAAAATGGAGACATTATTTTGATATCTGAAAATCAGAAATATTCTCCATTTTTAGCAAATCAAGATTTTCGAATTGAAGGTGAGGTTAAGGGGGTTATAACAAATAAATTTTAATCTATTAATTATGAGTAAAGGTAATCAGGAGATAGAGTTCAGGTTCAAGATAAAAGAAAAGGAAAAGTTACTAAAATGGCTTAATGATAATGCAAGATTTTTATATGAGAAGAAGCAGATCGATGAATACTTTACTCCTCAACATAAGAATTTTTTAAAAGAAAAGTATCCATATCGATGGTTGAGAATTCGGAAGTCAGGTAATAAGTCATTAATCACATACAAACATTTTTATCCAGAAGGTGCAAAGGAACATACTCATGGAGATGAGTATGAATTTGGGATAGATAATGCAGAGTTAATGAGAACAATATTTATGAGATTGGATTTTGAAAGTCTTGTTATTGTTCATAAATCAAGAAGAGCATATAAATATAAAAATTGTGAGATAACTGTAGATGATATAAAAGGATTAGGAGTATTCAGTGATATAGAGATACTTGATGGATATGATAGCATTCAGCAGGCTCATAAAATACTATGGGAAATTGCTGAAGAGATTGGTTTGAGTAAGAAAGATCAGACTGAAGATATGCATTATGGATATGCTTATTTGATGGCGAAGAAGGAAGGGATAATATAAAAGGTGAAAATTTAAAAGTCAAAAGTCAAAATTTACAATTCTATCTTTTTGCAACCATACTCACTTCTAAACTTGCTCCAAGTGGTAATTCTTTCACATATACATCTTATGCACTATTGTTATTTTAACATAAACTCGGCTGCTTCTCTAGTCTGCTTTATTAAAATAGTGTCTAGCAAGCTTGCGATTTTCAAATCAGGAATACCTGACTGTTTTGTACCATATACTTCACCTGGTCCCCTGTTTTGAAGATCATATTTGGCTACTTTTAGTCCATCATTAACTTTTGAGAAATATTTTAGGCGTTTTATTGCTTCTGTTGAGACATTTTCACTTGTAAATAAGAAACACCATGATTCCTGATTAGCTCTTCGCCCTACCCTGCCCCGCAGCTGATGCAACTGGGCGAGACCAAAACGTTCAGCTCCTTCGATAACTATGATATCTGCATCAGGAATGTCCATTCCTACCTCTATTACTGATGTAGAGACCAGAATATCCGTTTTTTTACTTTTCATGCGCTGTATCTTATTATTTTTCTCTTCGTTATTAAGCCTTCCATGAAGTAAATCTATTCTCAGTCCTGGCAATATTTTATTTTCTAATTTTTCATACTCAGTAGTAACAGCTTTTGTTTGTAACTTTTCAGATTCTTCGATTAAAGGACAGAGCCAAAATACTTGGCTGTCTTTATTCTTAATTTGTTTCTTAATCCAATCATAGGAAGCTTTTCTTTTTTGATGAGGTACAAAATAGGTTTTTGTCGGTAATCTATCTTTTGGCATTTCATCAATAATACTAATATTCAAGTCTCCAAATAGTGTAAGGGCGATACTTCTAGGTATCGGAGTTGCAGTCATAGTGACTTTATGCGGCATATATCCTTTAGAGTTCTGTGAAATGATTAATTCACGTTGTTTGACTCCAAAACGATGTTGTTCATCGATAATTACAAGAGCTAAATCGGAGAAAAGATTTTTAAATCTGAATAGGAGTGCTTGAGTCCCTATTATTATATCTGGCTTTTCTATAGATAAATTGTTTTTATTTTTCTCGTTTCCAGTTACAAGTTTAATTTTATATTTATTATTTTTAAAAAGTTCTTTAAATGTTTTAAAATGTTGCTCTGCTAATATTGTAGTTGGAGCCATTATAGCTACTTGATAAGAGGATTCGATTATTGGAATTGATATAGCTGCAGCAACTAATGTTTTCCCGCATCCTACATCCCCTTGAAGCAGTCTGTTAGCAGGATATTTTTTTTCAAAGTCGGAAGTTATTTCATTAATAGCTTTGATTTGGTCTTTAGTAGGTTCAAAATTTAAACTTGATAAGAATTCCTTTATTTTTTTATATGATTTATTTATTGAAGATGATTTTGCCTTTCTTGATTTATTAATTTTTTTTACTAGTTTAATTTGGATTTTTAACATTTCCTCAAATCCTAATCTTTTTTCAGCTTTTTTTAATGAAGTTTGGTCTTTTGGGAAGTGAATTTGTTGAATTGCAGTGTCAAGATTGATCAAATCATATCTTTTTTGTAGGTTTTGTGGAAGTATATTTTTTAAATCATTAAGCAAATATATATGATTTTTTAATAAGTAATTTATTCTTGATCTTATCCATTTACTTGATATACCATCAGTTGTTGAATATATAGGGGTTATTATCCCAAGGTGTGTAGTAGGTCTATTTTTATATATTTCATAAGTTGGTGAGTATAGCTGTGTTTTGTTACTTTTTGCATTTAGCTTGCCATTGAGTAAATATTTTGAACCGGTCTTTATTGTTTTGTTCAAAAAAGGTTGATTGAACCAAATTATCTCTATAGTACTGCTATTATCATGCCCCTTTGCCTTTGTGATAAATTTCTTGTTCCTTAATTTGATATTTTGTATATCGTCTATAGTACAGAGAATTGTTTTTTTCTCTAATGAGTCAAGTTCTGATATTTGGAAAATTTTGCTTGTATCCGAGTAGTAGGATGGAAAATAGTTTAGTAAATCTGTAATTGTAAAAATATTTAACTTATCTAATAATTTTTGGTATTTAGGTCCAATGAGAGGTATATTGTTTGTTGAGTCCCCAAGTTTTAACATTAATCTTTAGTTGAAAGTTATAGATAGTTTCAAATATATTATTTGAAACTTTATGAAATAAAGCAAGTTAATGCAGGAAATATTATTATACCTGATAGGACTGCTATAATAAGAATCCACCATATAATTTTTTTATGCTTTTTGGTTAATTTTATCATTTTATACCCACTTGGCTTTTAAAAATTTATTTTTATCGAAATTTTTTACATAAGAGCAATCTTTTTTATGAATCCTGATACCTCTTTGTACAGTAGTAAGTGCTATTATTTTATCACCTGCTTTAGGATTGCAACATTTTGCCTTAGTGTATTCAGTATTAGTCGAACCTTCAATTGAAATATTTTGTTTAACTTTTGATATTTGTTTCTTTTTATGTTCATGAGGAAATAAAGCATATACTATTTTTTCGACATTAATAAGGTCAAAGCCGATGCTTGCAAGCAATCCGTTTTTATTTCTAGCATTATTCCTATAGATTATTATATCTAATTCTGTGTCTCTTTGCTTACATATTTTTTTGAATGTTGTATTATATTTTTTTAAAGCTTTATTTAATTTATTTAATCCTATTTCAATTGCCTCATTTTCCTCTTTTTCTCTAAGAGCATGTTTAATCTTGGATCTAGCACTTGGTGATACTGCAAATTCAAGCCATTTAGGAATAGGGTACTTAGCTTTATTATCAGTGATAATTTTTATTTGATCACCTGTATGGAGTTCATAGTCTAAAGACACCATTTTGTCGTTTACTTTCGCACCCCTGCATTTGTTACCGATTTCAGTGTGGACAGTATATGCAAAGTCAACTGGAGTAGCACCTTTTGGAAGTTTTTTTACTTCATTTTCAGGTGTTAATACAAATATATTATCTTTAAAAACGTCAATTTTATATATTTTATTTTTTTCGTCAGGAATCTTTTTATTAAAGATATTAATTTTTCTTAACCAGTTGAATGCTGTTGTGGGGAGAGGAGATCTTGAGTTGGAAATCTTATAAGCTATGTGGGATGCAGGTCCAAATTCATTAAATTCATGCATTTTTTTGGTTTGAATTTGGATTTCAACTATTTTATTACGATCGCAGAAAACTGTAGTTTGCAGAGACTGGTATCCATTAGGTTTAGGATTTGCAATATAGTCGTCAAACTCTCCTGTTAAAGGATGCCATGTAGAATGAATAATTCCAAGGATTTTGTAACAGTCTGGTTTTTTATCAACTATAATTCTGAAACCATAATTGTCGTAGATTCTTCCATATTCTGATTTTGAGTGAATTTTACCTTCACGTAAATATCTTTGAATTTTTTTGTATATAGAATATATAGTTTTTTCCCTGCCTGTAACTTCGGCTCTTACTTTATTTTTTGCTAATGTTTTTCTTATCTTTTTTGTAACTTTGTTAATGTAAAGTTTTCTTTTTCTATGGTGTTTTTTTAGATATTTATTAATTTTTAAATATTCTGTAGGATTTAATGTCTTAAATGCCATATCATCGAATTTTCTTTTGAAGAATCCTATCCCGAGGTAATCTGATAGTGCAGAATAAACATATTTTATTTCTTTAGCATATGTTTTTTGCCTTTCAGGAGATAATCCCTCTATAGTCTGTGTATTATGCAGTTTATCCGCCAGCTTAATGATTACTGCTCTTATATCTTTTGCAGCAACAATGAAAAATTTTCTAAGGTTCTCCACTGAAGATTTTGTAATTTTTTTATCACCTGCATGTCTAAGCTTTGTAACACCTGTTACGAGTTTAGCTATAGTTGGATTGAATTCTTTCTTTAATTTTTTCTCCTTTATATCACAATCTTCTATTACATCATGAAGAAGCGCTGCACATATAGCATCTCTGCCAAGACCTAGATCTGCTACATAATATGCAGTATATAAGGGATGAATTATATATGGTTCCCCTGTTTTTCTTTTTTGTCCTTTATGTGCTTTTTTTGCGAATTCATAAGCCTTTTTTACAAGATTAACATCATCTTTGCTCAGTTTACTTGATACTTTTATTACATTATCAATTGTAATTTTCTTCATATTAATTTAGAAATTTTATTGAGTGATTTTTATATAAAAAAAGAATAAGTTGTTGCTTGAATGATATCATCTGAAGTAGTAAAACTCAAAATTTATAAATTATTAATCCGTGGTTATAGATTTGTTTGTAATTTCCAGCCTTTTCCTTTAATAGTTACAATTTTGTATCGATCTTCGATTTTATCTCTCACACGTTCAACTGCTTTATAAATTGCCCAATTTGATGAGATGCTTGATAACTGATCAAGTATTAAAGCGAATTGGTCTTTATCGATAATCTGATCTGGATTTTGGACAAAGTAAGTAAGGATTTTTCTATCTGTTTTTGTTAACTTAGGAAAGAGTATTTTTAATCCTTTTAATTCATGATATTTGAGAAATTCCGATAATAATTTTGAAAACAAGGTCCCATTATTATTGAGAAGTCCGATTTCTATTTGTTCTTCTATATTTAATTGAGGTATTAGGTTTGCTAGTTTAGAAAGCTGTGAATTAAGCGGCTGGGATTTAATTAATTGTTTCGGATAATTTAGGATTTTTATGCCTTTATAAAAAATTTCTGTGCATATTGAATGTATTAGACTATAGTTTCCACCGCTTAAAATAAGTATATCTTTTGAATACCTGATAGGGATATTCAATTTGTAAATTTCATTGTATGATTTTATTAACGACTTTATTCCTATTAAGTTAATGTTTGGGACAAGTATTTTATTTTTAAATATATTAAATTTGATATATTTTTCTTTGTTTTTTAATAATTTATAATCTGTTGCTGTAAAGATAATGACATTTTTAGGATTCGATTTCTGTATTTTGTCTAAAAAGGTGAATAATTTTCTATTCGGGAAGTAAATTTTATTTATAACAATTAAAAGCTGTTCATTTTTAGGTGCTTTTATTGTTATATCTTCATTAATTTTAAATTTTTTGTCGAGACTTTTTTTAATTATTTTAATTATATTTTTGTTATAAACGTGATTAAAAGATTGAATTTCTATATTTGGATATTTTTTGTTTATTAATGCGAGTAATTTTTGAGTGAAAATGTCCATTTTATATCCAGGTAGACCGTAAATACAGAATGACTTTTCATTCATTAGATAAATTAGAGCTGTATCTAGTATATTTTTGGAATATAAGTTTGAAATTCTATCTGACAATTGACTATTAGATTTGATGTGCATAGTTGTCCAAGATATATAATTACCTAAAGTTTAACAATTATTATAATTTTGTCAAATATGTTCTGAATTATTTTATATCTATATAAAGAATTTAACTATTATTGGACAAAAAGAGGAAAGAGTTGATATAATCAGTATATATTGTATCGGTGAAAAGTTTATGGAAGAAGACCTGTGCTTAAAAACTGAGCAAGCAAATAACAGATTCATTTTTGATGGTTATGTCTATCTATATAGAGAATATGGTGAAATGGAAGTTGGTTGTTATGGAGTGAAAGTTGAAAATGAAGATTCAATTGTTTTAGTTAGTTTGGTTAGGTATAATCGTTATTTAACTGGAGAAAGCTTAACACCAGCAGAAATGCATCAATTTAGAAATGATATTTATGGTTGTGATGTAATTCTTGGATCTTGGACTAATGCATGCTTTCCAAATTGTGTAAACAAACCTTTATATATTCCACATTACAGTCGATTAGGAATAGAGTTAAATAGAATTGTTGAAAGAAAAACTGAAAAATAATTATTCTATAGTATTAATCTATCAATATAGGTTGATTATATATGTAATTCGTGATAAAAATAGATAAAGAAAATGTCCAAAATAATTTATTTTTAATAATTTAGATATGTCACAATTAGCAGGTCCTGATAATGGAGTACAAGGGAATGTAGAACACGAATATAATGGAGATTTCAGAAGTCAGTTGCAAGTGTTGAGTGAAATGAGATGGCCAGGATTAGTTGCATTTGAAAATAGTAACCATGCAATTGTTGTGGTGAAAACAAATTATTGTGGCTATAATTCTTATAGCTTTTTAGTTATAAAATTGATTGATAGTGGATGTGTTTTATTAACTAATACTGGACCAGTAGGAAGCTATATGGAAATAGGTATTCATGGAAGAATGTTTATAATGACTAGAACAGGTCTTGAGCCAGGTGTTGATATAGAGAATGTTGGAGAATTAGTTAGTGTTGAATGGGATGCTGTTGTTGGTGATATTTCAGAAGTTATAAGTTATTATAGAGAATTAATAAAAGGATTAAATTTAAAAAGTTGATTTAGGAGTCAGTTATTAAATTATTACTTTAAAATTTATAATATGGCAGATTTAGATACAACAGAGGGGGAAACTGAAGTAAGTGGATTAGAAACCAGGAGAGAATGTATAGAAAGACATCTATCGAATCAACAAACTTGTGCTGTTGCTGTTTCTATTCAATAGTCTAATGGTTTGAGAATAGTATTTGCATATAGAAATGAGGATGGCGGATGGGTAGTTGCAGCTGGAAGTTGTGTGCCTCAGATAGAAGGGAATTTAATATTTAACTTTACAGAAGTTGAAATCGAAGAGGTAGAACCTGATGTTCCAGTTGAATATGGAAAAGGGGGTAAAAGTATAAGTATTAGACTTTTAAATCGACGTTTTAGATTAAATTATATAGTTAGCGAAGTAGAACATATAGATGTAGTATCTCAGAGTGATGGCGGTCCAAATGTTTCCGAAATAGCTGATACTTTAATGCGTATTAATGAAATTGGTTAAATCTAACATTTAATATTTAAAAAATGATCGAATCAGAAAAGGGAAATCTAAGAGCGGAGATTATAGGAAAAATAGAAGGTAGAGTTGTTACTGTTCAAAATATGGAAGGTCGAGAGGTAATTGGAACTCAGATATTGCAAAGATTGGAAGAACATTAATAATAATTGAATCAATATCTTTCTGTAAGATATGTCGTTGAACTTTTTTGTAAAAGTTTATAAGGCTAATAATGGAAGATATTTCTTAGTATAAAAACAGGGTATTTTTTGATCTCAAAAAATACCCTAAAAAAAGATTAGGGAAATGTTAATTGCTCTAGTGAACAAACGTCATTCAACAGTTCCACCGCAGTAACATTTCCCTAAAACCCTAAAATTTATACTATCTTAAGTATAGAAGACTAAGAAGGGTAATTGTTCTAGAGAATAGATGGTTTGATGGGGGAATTAGCAGGTTTCATATATTATTTATTAGGATTGAAAAATGGAGTCATTACAGGATAGAGAGATATTATTAGTAATTGACGGTTTTTGTGAATTAAAATATAAATAAAATCTTATGACAAGTCCAGATACACAACAAGTAGTTACAGGAGAACAAGAAGCAGTTGATGTTTCACCAAAGAGACAAATAGAAGCATTATTTGTTTCTCAAGAAAGCGGTTTAGTTGCACCTGAGATAATTGTCAGTGAAGGTGTTAATGACTACACTATAATTGTTGTAAAACATATAGATGTTAATACAGGTGTAGTAAATTGGAAATTTATTTCAGTTTTTTTATATAGTGAAGACAGTGGTTTTGCGGTAACTCTATATACAACAGGTACTTATAGTACAATAGGTATACGAGGTACTGATATAGTAACTAATCCGGAAGTAGGAAGACAATTGGTTTACAATGGTGTTGATCTAGAGACTGGTATGCAGTATGTAGGAAAAGTGATGAATGTTGTTATTGAAGATGTTTTGACATTAGATAAAGTTATTGAAGGATATAGAGAAATCAAAAGAAGAATAAAAAATGGAGAATTTGATAAGAATTGAATCTTTTTAGGTAAAGAGTTTGTGATATAGATACAATATTAATTCCCGTTTAGAACACAAGTTGTATTAATATTCCATTGTCAGTAATGGAACCAACAAATAGCGTTATAGGCGGATCCGCCTTGACTCACAAGGCGAGGCAGGTAATGGAATCAGTCTTTAAGTGCTAAATTATGCGATCAGGAGATCGCATTCTACTTAATTCTAACAAATTTTCTTTTGCCAACTTTAACGACATTCCCCTTCTCCAGTTTAATTTTTTGTTCGAAGTCTTTTACTTTTTTACCTTCTATCTCTATTCCTCCTTGTTTTATTAGCCGTTTTGCTTCAGCATTACTTGCTATTATTCCTTTTTTAACAAGTTCTTTCACTAACTCAAGTGCTGTTAATTCCTTTTTACACTTGATTTCTTTCATTTCATCAGGAGTCTCTCCTTTTTGTACAGTTTTTTCAAAATGTTCTTGAGCTTTTCGAGATATTTCTTCATCATTGAGCATCTTAACAATTTCAAATGCGAGCTGTTTTTTTAACAGCATTTGTTTTCCTGATTTAATGCCTTTTTTGACTGTATTTAAGTCAATGTTAGTTAGTAATTCAAAACTTTCTAAAAGTTTTTCATCTGTCCATGACATAATTTTTCCATACATATCTTCAGGAGCATCGAGAGATGAGATTGCATTACCAGTTGTTTTTCCCATTTTTTCTCCCTTTGTGTCAGTTAGGAGTTTTAATGTTAGAACAAACTTGTTTTTATTAGTGAGTTCTCTTGAAAGAGTCCTTCCTGTCAACATATTAAAGGTTTGATCTGAGCCTCCGACTTCAAGATCAACCTGCATTACAGTACTATCAAATCCCTGCATTAACGGATACATTGTTTCATGAAGTCTTATTGGTTTCTCCTCTTTTAGTCTTGTTCTGAACATATCGTGGGATAATATATTTTGAAGTGTAATTTTTCCCATTATCTGCAGCCAATCTTCTAATGTTACTTTTGATAACCAATCATAATTATTTAGAATCGTAATAGGATTATCCTTCCAGTCGAAATTCAATATTTTTGATGCTGTTGATTTATAATCCTTAAAGTTGTTCCAAACTTGTTGTTTTGTGAGAGGTTCGCGTGTGTATTGTTTGTCCGGATCTCCTATCATAGCTGTAAATCCGCCAATAAGAAATATCACTTGGTGTCCAAGTTTTTGAAATTGTGCTAATTTTCTCATCCAGATGAAATGCCCAACATGAAGGAAGTTTGCTGTAGGATCAATTCCTGTATAAAGTTTAATCCTTTTTCCTGACAGAAGAAGTTTTTTTAGATCCTTTTGTTTAGGAAAAATATCTTTAACTCCTCGGGTTAATGCTTCATCGATTTTGTCAGGATCTGTAACAACATCCATTTGAGGTTCTTTTATAGATACCTTGTCAATATATTTATTCCATATTTTTATTTCATTTGCTTTTTTTGATTTATTATTTTTCTTTTTCATTTTAATTATTAATAATATTATTTAAGATAAATATACAATCAATACGATATAATCTCAATAGAAATACTGAAAATTATATAAACTGTAAATTTTAGTTAATTGCTTATTTGACATAATATTTTTATTTATAGTAAATAATTAACCCTCATTTTTATACCAGTGTTTGATATAAAAACAAGGGTCAATTGAGATAATTCGTAATTCGCATTTTGGCGGTACCACCTTTGTTTATTATTATATTACTATAATAACCTCATTTCCCATTAAGTTGGAAATTCTTATTTAAATATTTAAATGTATTTCATCTTTTTGTAAACTCTCAGTCTGTGTTTACTTTCTGTATATTTAAGGATTACTTAAAACTATAATTAATTATAGCAGTTTTAATTTTTAATTTGCAAATTGATTATATTTCAGGCAAAATAATTAGATAATGAACAAGAAGTTAAAAGCTGTTTTCACAATGGTAGCCGGTACCATTGGAGTTGGTTTTTTAGCTCTGCCCTATTCTATCTATAAATTTGGCACCTTTTGGGGAATAGGCTGTTTGGTGTTAGTAAGTTTATTGACTTTAGTAGGTAATCTTGCCTATAGTTCAATTGTATTAAAAGATAAAGGAAATAAACAGCTCCCAGGGTATACTAATAAATATCTTAATTATTCTCTGTCTCATATAGTAACTTTTATTGTAATAATTGGATCTTTTGGTATCCTTCTTGCTTACAGTATTTTAGCTGGAGAGTCATTAAGATTTTTAGTTGGTAATTTTAATATAAATCTAAGTGCTAGTTTTTTAGGATTGCTGTTTGTCATGATTTCTATTTTTGTAATGAAGTACGGGATGAAAGTTATTTCAAGGATTTCGACTCTGGCTATTGTGATTATTATTTCATCTATTATATTATTAGTTGCTATTTCAATTCCTGAGATAAGTTCAGATAATATATCTTCACTAAATTGGAATTATTTTTCATTAATTTTTGGAGTTTCAATTTTTGCGATGTTTTCAGTTACAACTGTGCCGGTTATTGATGAGATAATTGGTTATAATAAGAAAGATTACAATGTAGTAGTATCTGTTTCCACAATAATAACTGCTTTTATATATATAATTTTTGGTCTTGTTCTAACTTTAGCATTTGGAGATAATTTAACTAGTACTTTGATAGATTCATTTGGTGCTAAGTATATTTTCCTATCAAATATTCTTTCTGTTTTAACGTTATTTGCTATATTTACCTCATTTATTTTAATAGCAAATAATATTAAAGAGATTTTAAATTATGATTATAAGTTATCTCCTAAAGTATCGGTGTTGGTGATTACTACGATATTAATATGGCTGATGGTTTTTAGTTTCCTTGATTTTGAGACATTGCTTTCTTTAGTAGGTAATTTTTCAATGGTATTGCAGTATATTATAATTTTCTGCATTTGGTTTATAATTAAAAAGGAGGCTAGTTGGATATATAAAGTTATTGTTATCATATCTGCTATAGCTTTATCTTTTGGTATATTTATTCAAATTTAAGACAGATTATGTATAAGAAGGCTTTAAAAGTTTTAAAAAGCGGTGGCATTATAACTTTCCCTTGTGATACTGTTATGGGAATTGGTTGCTCAATGAGTAATAGGAAAGCAATTAAAAGATTGTATAATATAAAGAATAGGTCTTTTAGCCAGCCAACAGCTGTGTTAGTAGAAAACCAACAAATGGCAGGAACTTTAATAGGTGTTAAGATAGATAAATGTTTGAACAGCATTATGGAAAAATATTGGTCTGGTGCGCTTACTATTGTTGTTAAAGCTTCTGAAATTGTGCCTCAAGAGATTATGGGCCAAACAGATAAAGTCGGTATTAGAGTACCTAATTCCCCTCAATTACAGCAAATGATAGGCAAATTAGGATCACCATTGGTTGCGACATCAGCTAATTTCTTTGGAGAAGAGACACCAATAAGGTATTCTCAAATAGATAAAGAATTTTTAAAGTTAGTTGATTATTCTATTAGAGAAGATAGTACAGGCATAAGTGCTTCTACTGTGATAAAGTATAAAGGAAATGGGAATTTGGAATATTTGAGGAAGGGATTGATAGAGGTTTAGAGATAAAATGTTTGTTAGTAAAGATTAGAAAAAATTTTCTTCGCATAATGGTTTTATTACATGTCTCGATTTACGAGTTTATGAAATTATACATTTTAATTAATGTAATGATTGTTATTAAATATATCCAGTTTATTATTAAATTATATTTAAGTTTCTTCCTTTGTACTTTTGGCCGCAAAAGTACCAAAACTCGTGGGGTTGATTAAGTCCCACAGTAAACAATCTAATTGCCGTGAACATCCGGACGTAATCAACCCCACACCCCGATGATATAACAATTATCAATCAGATTTTTTAACAAGAAAATATATAAAATATCCCGAACTATAATAATTTATTAGACATTTTTTATAAACAAAAAGAGGAAGATAAAAAGGAATTAGAATGCGATTTCCTGATCGCATAAAATAGTATTTAAGTAATGCGGTCTGAGACCGTATTTTACAGTGGTTTTATAAAGTTCACATCTTTCTCACTTTGTATTAAAATGTGATTTTATATTAGTATTAGATATGAAAAAAGTAATTTTAGATAAAGCTAAAATAGGTTATATTCATAAAGGTAAAAAGGGAAAACCTAAAATTTTGATGCTTCATGGTCTTTTTTCAAATTGCAGGTATTTTGATGAGACAATTAGTTTTATTAAGAATGATTTTGAGATTATAGCCCCTGATTTTCCAGGTTTTGGCTTGTCTGATAAGTTGAAAACTGTATCTCATACTCTAGAATCCTATTCAGAATCAATAATACAATTATGTGATCACCTAGATTTTAAACCTTTTAATTTAATTGGAGCTTCACTTGGAGGTATGGTTGGGATAAAACTTGCTAGTGATTATGATGAATATATTAGTAAAGTAATAATTCAAGCTGCCCCTTGGAATAAATCATGTATAAATATGAGAATTATTGAAAAAACTTTTGATTTTGCATCAAGAATGGAAAAATTGGTTAATGTAGTAGATGGTTTAAAAAATAGAATAAAAAAAGAAACTCTTACAAAAACCTTGAAGATGTTTAATAAGCATTATTATTCAATTGAAGAAAGAAACGGCTGTATATCATATAGTTTTAAAAGAATGAATCTCAAAGCTACATCACAGATTTGGAATAATTTAAAAGATGCCGAACTTTCTGAAAAAGCTAAAAGGATAGAAAAGAAGACTTTAGTTATTGCAGGAGATCATGATGAAATTGTGTTTCCTGAAAAGACGAAGATGTTAGCTGAATTTATAAAAGATTCAGAGTTCAGATTAATCAAAGGAATTGATTGTACACATGCATTATTTTTTGATCATCCAGACAAAATGGCTAGGCTGATTAAAAGTTTCTTTTAGTAATCAATTTTGTCTGATTTGTTTTTCCAAATTTTGAAAAGTTCTAGACATTCCTTATGGCAGAAATCTGGAATTGTTTTAAGTTTACGTTCCTCTTGGGCTTTTTTAAATTCATCATAGATGAATTGGTCATCAAAATCTATTTCAGCTGCTTCATATCTTGTACAACCATAGTATAATTTATCAATTCTAGCCCAATAAATTGCTGCAAGGCACATAGGACATGGTTCACAGGTAGAATAAATTTCGCAGCCGTCTAATTTAAAAGAATTGAGCTTTTTACAAGCCTTTCTTATAGCATTTATCTCAGCATGAGCCGTAGGATCATTATCTTTTACTACAGTATTATTACCAAATGAAATTAATTTATCATTTTTAACAATGCAGGCTCCAAATGGTCCCTCTCCTACATTCTGTAGTCCTTTTTTGGCTTTCTTTATAGCTTGAAACATATATTTTTTATCCATAATTATTTATTAAAATTTTAAAATCTTTTTTTATGCATTATCCAAACTCCATTCCAGTTCTTTGTCTTTGTAATATTTGAATTTTCCAGTCTGTTTAAGAAAACTTTTACTGCAGGGTCCTTTTTTTCAAGTTTTCTGAAATCTTTTTCTGCTTGAGTCCATTTTCCATTTCTGTATTTTTTTAATGCATTTTCAAATTTATTGATATCATTAATTCTAACTTCACAGGTTTTGTATTGTCCAATGAGTTCATATATTTTTACTGGTGTCTTTCTTCCTTTTACTTGGACAGTATCCAATTCTCTAAAAACCAAGTTTTTCTTTCTGGGATTTTTAGGATTGTATATTTTATTGTTAAATTTGAGTTGTTTATAAGTTGAATCTGAAATAATAATCGGAACTTTATATAATTTTGTAAGTTCTTCAAGCCTGCTGCCAAGATTTACACTATCGCCTAATACAGTATAGCTGAATTTTTCTTCAGATCCAATATTTCCGACTACCATTGATCCTGTATTAATTCCTATTCCCATATTGAAACTCTTTTTGTTTATCGTTTCTTCCTTTTTCCACTTGTTTAATTCTTTCATCATATTAATTGCAGTAATGCATGCATTATAAGCATGGTCTTTATCCTTAATTGGTGCTCCCCAAAATGCCATAATTTCATCTCCAATAAATTTATCAATATAGCCGTCATTGTCAAGAATTACATTTGACATGCTATTAAGGTATTTATTAGTAAGATTAACCAATTTCTTAGCGGACATTTTTTCTGCTAATGAGGTGAATTTCCTAATATCTGAAAACAATACAGTCATTACTTTTGTTTCTCCGCCTAAGGAAAGTTTATCCTGGTCTTTAATGATTTCGTTTAGTACTTTTCTAGAAACATAGTGTTCAAATGCACCTCTAATATATAATTCTGATTGGGTATTGATATAGAAATTTATAACTAACTGGGTAATCCAAGCAGTGATACCTGCAAGAGGAAGATAAATTATATCCATTATCATTCCATTTGAGAACTGCCATATAGCAAATAGGATGTAAATATTAATAACTCCAAAGGTTATTATAGAACCAAATAGTGATTTCTGGAATCTCATTATAAAAACTATAATTGCTGAAACTATAAATATGCCTAATATAACGTATTCGGGATCTTCACGATAAATAAAATTGCCGTTTTTTAATGTATATAAAGCGTTTGCCATTATTTCAGCTGAAGACATAAATGATGAGCTTGTTGGCGTCAATTTATAATCCTGTGCTGTTTTTGCTGTTACACCTACGATAACGAGCTTGTCTTTCAGCGACTCAGGTATGACATCATATTCTAAAAAATCTGCAACAGAAATTGTTTGAATTGTTCCAGGCGGACCTGCATAATTAATTATTAAATCATTTCCATTCTCTAATGGAATACCCGATGTACCTGTTTCGCAGGGGTTTTTATATGACCTGCCTAGATATTTTTCATACATAACAAGAGGAAAACTTTTTCTGCAGCTGTCATCTCTATCATATTCATATAATGGAGTTGATCTTATTTTTCCGTCTTTATCACTTCTTAGGTTTACAAAACCAAGTGTTGTGTTCTCGCTTTGCAGTTCTTCAGTTGGTTCAACATATCCTGACTGCCAGCTTGGATTTATAGCTGATGATAATATAACTGGTACGTCAGAATTAAATGATTCTGCTAAGGCTTGATCTTTGTCTGAGGGTTCGAAATAGGTGATGTTCCATCCAACTATTTTTACATTGAAATAGTTTAATTTTTCCTGTATTTTTGCCTGAATGTCCCTGTCCCATGGCCACCTGCCGTACTCTTGGAGGCTCTTGTCGTCTATTGCTATGATTAAAATTTCTGGATCACTTGTGTTTTTGTATAAAAGAGTGTCTGCAATAGAATCCTGAAGCCTGTCAAGCAAGTCGTAGTTGAAGAAAACAAGTATGATTAAGAAGACTATAACTGCAGTTAATACCTGCATAAACATAGGACCAAGTTTGCTGATTTTTTGTAGTAATCCTTGATTTTTTTTTGCTTTAACAGGTCTTTTTTTGGGCTGTTTTTTTATAAAACTTAAAATATTCTTTTTCACATTGTGTATATTATAATGCAATTCTAACAAGATGCTTATCTATAATTATTCAATAAATATTGGTTTTGTTGATAAATTTTATCCTCCAATTACTATGTCAGGGAATCCTTCATCCTCCTCCTCATTATCTCCTTCATCAGGGGTTTCAGTTTCGTCTTGAGGTGGGGTATCAGCAGGAGGTGGTGTATCTGTTGGTTGTTCATCTTGGGGTGTTGTTGTAACAGCAGGTGTATAATATATATAATTAGCTGGTTGAGTTGCATCTTCAGTAGGTTCATTTTCATTTTCTTTTGTTTCAGTATCTTCTTCAATTTCTACAACACCTACTTTAGTTTTTAAATCTTTTGAGAAAATTGGAGAATAGTATGATTCGTTACTTGCATTTGCTGTGTTTCGGATATTATCTTTGTAAACGAGCGAAAAAACAGAGTTGATTAAAAATAATATAAGAATTGTAACAATTGTAATTCTAAGCTCCATTAATGGTTATATAATTAATATATATACCGCAAAATATATATATTCATTATACTAAAGTCGAAAATATTAGTCAAATAAGGCAAAAATCAGAGTTTTTTATGTAAGTTTTGTGCTAATTATTTACTCTTTTTGTTTTTAAAGTACAAAAATATACTAACTATTAAGATGAATACAAATGGCAAAATACACCAGAGAACATTAAATTGTTCTAAAAATGAACCGTATTTTATTACTGGAAAGTTTATATTATTAATATTTTCATTTTCTTCAACTGTAATGAATATATAATTCCCCCATTCAAGTTCAGCATTATCCGGAAGATCTTCGAGATTAATTGTAAGTGAATATTCTCCTTGACACAATTCAGTTTCCCAGTATCCTTCATTATTTGTTTTTGCAGATGCTATTCTATCTCCGTTTTCACTTTCGTCAAAATAGACTTCAATTTGAATGTTATTTAAGCCTTTTTCGTCTTCATCCTTGTTATTATTCTTATTATCATCTATAAATACATATCCGGAAATTTTCGATTTCTTGCCGCAATCTACAATACTTAGGACATTCTCTGATTCGTCTGTGTCATTATCATTAGATTCATCTGTCTCATCTTGATCATCTGCAGTATCAATAATATGTGGATAAAAAGTCAGTGTCATAGTTTCTGTAACTTTGTCTCCATCGACATCTGTGACTTTGATAGTGCAGGTATAAATTCCAGGTCTGGCTTTAATTGTTGTTTGAGGGTTACTGCCTTGGCAGATACCGCTCCATTCGTATGTATAAGGCTCATTTCCTCCTTCAACACTAGCTGTTAATGTAATAGGCACCCATGCATATACTTTATTAGATGGATATGCTGATATACTTACTGTTGGTTGTTTGTCTTCTACTTTTACTTTAAATATAGCAATACCGCTTTCATTGCTTCCATCTTCACTTTCAGCAACTTTAATTGTTACTGTATAAATTCCATTGTAAATGTAAGTATGTGATGGTATTGAAAATTCGCCGGGTTCATTCATTACTGCAATAGTTTTGATACTAGTTCCATCTCCATAATCTATAGTAACAGTCCATGGTGCATCATCTGGATCATTTCCTGAACCTTCGATATAACTTGGATCAGTAAACGAAGCTGTAAGTTTATTTGTACTCTGCCCTTCTATAATTTCTTGATCGGTTGGTGGTATAACATTCGGCTTGACATTATTTACAGTAAAAGTGGTTATGTAATTTTGGTCTCCAGTAGTGTCAGGATCGCTGTCACTTTGATTTGCAGGAGTAGATGAGTCCAGCAAATAGTATTCTAATTGGTAAACTCCATTCTGCAGCATTTGCGGGTATAGAGTAGTTAATTCTAAAGTCCAAGTGTACTCTACTCCATTTCCTGAAAGACATGTAAATACTCCGCCGTCTATTTCTACAATTTGGTAGCAAAGCTGATCTAAAGAAATATCATCCTTACCGGTTATATCAACTTCTATATTATCTCCTTCATTATAGTTGGAATCCTCGAGTTCAGGTTCAATAAATGGTTTTGTATTATCAACTGTTATATTTATTGTTGTAGTATCTTCATGCCCTGCTAAATCAAGGGCATATAATTCGATTGTGTAAACGCCGTCGCCGAAATTTGGATCCTGCGAAATATAAGTTAATGTATTGAATTCATGTGTAAAAGATTGTGAAATTCCGTTAAATGTTTCAACTATATTACCCGGGTCACCATTAGGATAAATTGTAAGAGTATATTCATCAAAGTTGTCATCTATTATATTCCCATTTATAGAAATTGTTCCTCCAACAGTATCACCATCATGAGGATTAGTTATATTTGCATCTGGATCAATATTATCAATAATGACTGTTATAATATCATCATTTTGATTTCCGGCTTCATCCTGTGCTGTAAGAGTTATAGTATGAAGTCCGTTTATGCCTGTTGTATCCCAGCTCATGATAGGTTGATTATTAAATGAATTTGGTTCTAGTATTAGACCAGTTCCTTCAACATAGTTTCCAATTCCGTCTTCTATAATTAATTCATAAGAATAAGGGTTGTCATCTTCAACTGTACCTCGAATAGTGAAAATATCTGAAAGATAAAATTGTATTGGATAAGTAATCTCGACTGTAGGATGAGTATTGTCAATGATTATATTTATTGAATCTTCTGCTGAATTTGTTGCTCTATCAACAGCTTCAAGATTTAAGACATATTCGCCATCTGGAAGAATTGTTGTATTGAAATCAGCAGAAACATTTGTATTTCCGCCGCTGGCAATAAATGTTATGTCTGATGGGTCACTTACTGGATGAATTGATAGTTCATAATTATCTAAATGCAGTTCAGTTATTGTTCCGGTTATATTTATAGTACCATTAACTACTTCATTATTGTTTGGCTGGGTAATTACCGGGACTGGATCAGTTATATCATAAGTAATATTTGTTGCATGCCCATCTGATTCAATATGTCCAAGAATATCAGTTGCAATTGCTCTTATATCATAGCTACCTTCATGTGGCGGATTTGATGCCGGCATTAAATCCGGATTCCAATTATATGTCCAGTCGAATGGATTATTTATTCCATCGCTATCTGTAAGTGTTTCTATTAATGTCCATGGATCAATGGTTCCTGTATTTCTATAATAAATATCAACGTAAAGAAGTGTTGAATAATCCTCAGTTGTACCTTGTATTGGTATATCAGTATTCCAGTAAGTGTCATCCGCAGGTGATGTCAAAGTTGTTACTGGAGGATTTGTATCTAGAACAATTACATAGGTGTTACTTACTCCATTACTCCAATAAGATTCATTTCCTTCACTGTCTCTTGCTCTTACTCTTATATAATACATTCCATCAGGTATTCCTAATGTAGAGATTTCTGAATTTGTTATCCATCCGCTTGAATCCCATACTAAATTTGAATAAGCAGTATCACCATAAGCTTCAAACTGATATTCAAATGAAGGGAAGGTGCCGTCAGAATCTGTCCAATCTACCTCTGATGCACTTGTAGGGTAAAATGCTGTATTTGGCGGAGCCAATATTACTGGTGTTGTTAGATAGTTTGTAGTAAGAGGATAATTATCCTGAGCGTAAGGTGCAGTCATAGTAAAGTTGTCTATCTGGTATTGAAGTTGAGTGTCTCCTACTCCATCACCATCTAAGTCTATTCCTGTGTAATCATCCCAACTATTTCCTTCGGATCCATCATCCCAAACTGATTCTGATCTATCGTCAATAGCATTTCTATCATTATCATAGAAACTATTATGATGTGCAGTAATTGGTGAACTGTAGTAAGCAGGAGGATAATGAAGATTCCATAAACCGACTTCATTATCAAATATATTGTTGTTAGTAATAGCCACATTTAATCCGATTTCAAAGGATAATACTCCTACTGCAGAATTAGAATCTGGTATAAAGAAATTATTGCTTATATAGTTTCCAGTAATTTGACAATTCTGGATATCTGATATTTGTATTCCATTTTGAGATATTAGATCGGTTGGACCAATTCCTGTTATAGTATTACCTGCTATAATAGAGTTGATAGAATCACTTAAAGTTACGCCATTTTTTTGATAGTTATTTATTTGACAGCTTAAAAGATTGACATTATATGTTATTCCATCATTTGCTCCGCTATAAAAAGCTGCCCCATGGCGTTCACTGCTAGTTGGCGTGTCTTTTATATTTATTATTCCGCAGTTTTGGACTGTTCCTCCAGCATTTCTATAAGCAATTCCATAGAAGCGGTTATTTGCGTTTCCTTTTCCAGCACCATTAATAGTAAAATCCTCAATAATAACATTGTTTGCATTATTTACATAAACAATTGGATAATTTGAGTAAGTGGTTCCACTAATTAAAGATGTCCATTTACTAACTAAATTGTCTGGGCTTGTTACTGTTGTAGAAGCGGTTCCAGCACCTGATAGTGTTAGGTTCTTTTGTATATCCAGTTGTTCTTCATAATTTCCTTCTGCAACATAAACAGTTCCATCTTCTAAAACAGCATCTATCCCTTCCTGTATAGTTGCGAAGCCGTTGTAACCAAAATATCTTCCTGAACCTAAATCATCTCCATTACTATATCCTATCCAATCATCATCTACCCAAACTTCACTTGGAGACTCAGTTGACTGAATCATTACTGCATCAGCTGCAAGAAGACCGTCTGGATCTTCGTTGCTATTTTCAAGTATTACAAAATAAGTAGAGCCAGTTGCATAATTATATGTTCCTAATTGATACCAGCCACCGCTGCCTGAAGTTTGATCTACCTGTATAGGTAAAATTGTACTTCCTCCTTGATAAGTAACAGTGTAATTAACGGGATTTCCATGAGAAGTATCTCCTGGCCACCGTGCATAAATTTCATATTCACCATTTTCAATTACACTAAATTGCCACTGAGCTCTTCTTCCTACTGTTGTATCTGATAAAAGATAATTCCCGTTATAACTTGATGCATTATCTGTTAAAGTCCATGTACCACCTGATGTAGTACATTCATCATCTTCATTATCTATAATCATTTGCAGGTTTGAAACTGGAGGTGGTGATGGATTATCTACAACGACATAGGTAGTAAGATGATCTATTCCTGAAGCTTTTACGTAGTTACTTGTATTTTCTTCACCTGAAATATCGTTAAAGTTTGTATTGTCATTAGAATATTTAATTTCAAGTTCTTTGTTTGAATAATCGGCAGGTATAGGCATGTAAATAGTAAATTCAAACTCGCCGTTTTGCATATCTGATGTTATGTCATAAGCATTACCGATTATATTTGCATTTCCTATTTTATCTCCGATATCGACTTTTTCGATATTTAATTTACTGCTTTCTGTTGGAAGTTTTGTAAATACTATTTTTAGATTGTCAAATTCATCTATAGTATATTCGAAATCTTGGACAATATTTTCATTTGTATAATGTCTATTCCCATCTACTGACCAAACTGAAGGTTTTGCCGCTAAATTAGATTTTTCTTCATCATTAGAATTATCTTCCTCAGTTTCATTATTAATTTCATCATTTGTCTCGGAGTTTTCCTGTTCATCTTCGGTTTCTTGCTCTTCTTCATCATTATAGGGTGATGGAGTTGTATTTAATTCTTCTTGCTCATTTTCTACAGTTTCTTCTTCTTCAAATTCATCCTCATATAAGTCTGGTGAAGGTATAGTTTTGTCCTTTAATGCGAATATTGATAAAGGAAGTACTGCATTAAAAAGCAATAATATAATTACCGAAGTTGCTAATGTTTTTGATACAGAATTGGTTTTTTTCTGTGAAAGTGAAAACATATTTGTTAAAGCAAATATTTTAATGAGGCAGCTATAGATATTATATATTAGTATAGGATAAATATCAATAAGAGATATGCACTTTAAATATATATTGATGGTATAGATTTGCATTAAGGCTCCATTACGGATAATGGAGCCAACGACTACCTGCTATGATACGCATAGCGTTGCCTGCTAGCAACGATAACATAGCTTTTCGGGCTAGCAGGCGAGCAGATAATTGAGCCAGCAAGTTTATCAGTTATTATTATTTTTATTCTAATCCGTAAATGGGGCTGGTGGAGGTGGAGATGAATTATCTGTACTATTATCTGAGTTATCTGATGAATCTGAATTATAGTGGTCGTCTTCTAAGTAGTCTGAGTCATCAGATGTGCTGTCTGAATTTTGTGGAGAGCCATTAGAATATTCATTTGTCAAATCATTATTATCTGTGGATTCTGGCAGTTTTTCTCCATTAGGTTCTTCGTAATTATCTTGAATAAATAAAACATTATCTTTTTCTTCTTGTTTTATGAAATTACCGTTATTATAGGTTTTTTGAGGATTAATTATTAGTAAGAAGATCAAATTAACAAGAAGTAACAAGAGGATGATAATTATTGCTATGCGTTTATCTATTGACAGATGATTCATAGTACACTGTATTATCACATAGAAATGTTAATATGTCAATGAAATAGACATGTATTGACTATATAATTTGAACAATATAGTTATATTATTGCTGTATTAGTATTTAGTAATATGTTAATTTAGGAAAAAGTCCTATAATCTGGTTATTGAGCGTATCTATAGGTTTTTTGATTATAATAAAACAGCATTAAAACGATGTAATTTATTGTTGACATAGTTGATTTGTAGTATAATGTAACCATCTTATATTAATACATTTGGATCTATTTATTAATTAAAAATTTAATAAAAATTGCATTCAAATTCATTTTCCCTAATTAACCTGATTAAGAAACAGAAATGTTTGGCGATTCCAAAGATTTTGATTTTATTTTTATGAAAATTAAAAGGAGTGCAGGTTTTATTAAATTAGTAAGCATTAAAATTAATAATTTTAACTTTTTAGTAAAGTTAATGTTATGAGATATATAAATCTAAGCTTAAAATTGAATATTAAGAAAGGAAGAAGAAATATTTTAAAGAAAAATATTTCTAAAAAGATGTTTGTAGAATTTCTAGTTAGAAGTTCGGTTCAAGTCGTCTTTACTATCTTACTAAATATTACTTTATTATTTGGTAGTAGCTATCCATTAATTTCTGATATGAATGTGAATATTGTGAATCCAATTAAGAATGTAGAAGCTAAGACTGATAATGTCAAAAGTTTTGATAGTGATATAATTAGTAAACAGACTGCTAATGTTATGGTTATAAAGAGTGACGATGTAATTGAAAACGTTAAAGTTGCAGTACTTCAGGAGAAGTATAGAAAGTTGGCAGGCAGTTATTACTATTCTAATGTTGAACCTTACCTTGAGATTATTGACAAGGTTTTAGCTGAAAAAGGTTTGGATGATGATGTTCTTTTCATTCAAGCGATGTTCTTTATTGGACAACATGAAAGTCATTGGAATACTGGTTCTATAAGTGGTTTTTCAGTTGGAAGAGAACACCCAACTGGTATATTCCAGTTTCTGCCAAGTACATTTAGAAGTGTATCGAGTGGTGATATTTATGATGCTGAGGATCAAATAAGGGCTTATGTTACTATGGTTGAAAGAGGAAGGATAAGGGAATTTGGTACTTTATACCTGCCTGGATTAAGTCCTATTGTGGAACAATATGTTATTAATTATAATTAGTAGGCGATATATGAACAAAGAACAGTGGTTAAATCGGTGTGATAAAGTTATTAGAGTTGGGAATGCTCTTAGTTTAATGGGTTATACAGCTGCATTAGGAGCGATTTTAGCAAATAGACCTGATATTGTTGATACTGTTAGGTCTGGACTTGCAACAGCAAAAGTTGTTATGTCTCTTGTAACGATAACGGATATCATACTTCATACTCATTATAATTATCAATTATTTTGCGATATTATTAAATTTGATGAATCCACTGAAACAATTGACTTATTATGGGATTGGTTTAGTCGAGAAACTATGCTTATTCAAAGTATTGTTATGTTAACTGTAAATACTCTAGTATCTAGACGTGTTGGATTTTTATTAGATAAGTAATTTCCAGTTATTTATTGTTCTTTATATTTTTGTACTTAATCTTAACTTTATTATTTGTTCGTGTTTGTGGTAAGATTTTATGAAGGATATTTATAGATGGAGAGATGCCTATGTAAAATTCTACAATGTAGGATATACATAGCATACAGAGCTTGCCCTGCCAGGGCGGGGTGAAGTCCCACCTATATTAAAATTACGGAGGGCAGGCGAATGCGCCGCTCTTGCTCAATGAGACTCAAATTTTATATACAGAGTATAATAAAATTTGAAAGACGAATTAGTCCGCCAAAGGCGGAAAAAGCGAATTAACTTAAAAAATGAATAATATATTGGAGAGATGGCAGAGTGGTCGAATGCGCCGCTCTTGCTCAATGAGGCTCAAATTTTATAAACAGAGTATGATAAAATTTGAAAGACGAATTAGTCCGCCAAAGGCGGAAAAAGCGAATTGACTTAAAAAAATGAATAATATATTGGAGAGATGGCAGAGTGGTCGAATGCGCCGCTCTTGCTCAATGAGGCTCAAATTTTATATACAGAGTATAATAAAATTTGAAAGACGAATTAGTCCGCCAAAGGCGGAAAAAGCGAATTGACTTAAAAAAATGAATAATATATTGGAGAGATGGCAGAGTGGTCGAATGCGCCGCTCTTGAAAAGCGGTAGACCTGAAAGGGCCTCGGGGGTTCGAATCCCTCTCTCTCCGTGGATCGACAAGCTCACCACTAGGTGAGATTGACGAACCATTAAGAATATTTATGAGAACCGACGGTTCGACAATGAAGGGTTAGTGAACAACGAATTAAATGAGGAAGTGAACTTACCTGAATTGA
>Ga0180432_10000251_pt1 | contig 85559 bp, 76 predicted proteins | sample SS_ome_10_FD_132414 | JGI IMG/M metagenome (GOLD analysis project Ga0180432, IMG submission 132414) | Hypersaline lake sediment archaeal communities from the Salton Sea, California, USA - SS_1_MS_2 metaG | ecosystem: Environmental > Aquatic > Non-marine Saline and Alkaline > Hypersaline >... | reverse complement strand
CTTGCTCAGGCTGAAAAAATCGTGAATGATTTACTTCCGGGCCGTGAATTCGAGCAATCTCTTTATCGGGGATTGATTATTGAAGGTATCTTGGTTGAAGATGTGATATCTCAACAAGACAGAACCACCCAAGAAGTCGTAGCTATAGCATATGAGCGTCTCACAGATCATCTCGTCACTAAGATTCTTCTTGATAAATATCTCAATTTAGATGACCCTTCGTCTAGTTTTGTGCCTGGTGCGTCACTAGCGTTTATTTGGGATAAAAGCCGCTACATTACACCAGGTTTTTTGGAAGCTATGTGCATACAAGTTTCAGAGCGGACTAAGCAAGAATTAGTATTACTTGCCCCCAATATATTGGATCAGTGGGGAATTGGAGAGGCTTTTCGGCAAAGTCTTGTATGGCGTGATAAATCTGCGTTTTCCGAAGGAACACTGGAGGTACTTAATAAACTCATCCGAAATAGGCAAGATTCAGATGACACACTAGATGTTTTATTAACTGTAGCCTCTTTGCCAGAGCATCCTTATAATGCTGATTTCTTGGACCGACGTTTGCGAAAAGACGTCATGCCGGACCGTGATGCTTGGTGGAGTATCTATTTACATTATGCTTGGAACACCCAGGGAGCGGTAGACCGTCTAGTTCACTGGGCTTCCAGTGTAAAACGTAATGAGATGATTGATAGAGGAGTTGTTGATCTATGCGCCATAGCCTTGACTTGGATGTTAAGTGCATCTAACCGATTCTTACGAGACAATGCTACCCAAGCACTCGTGAATTTACTAACAGATCGATTGGATGCGGTCAAGTGGCTCATTGAACGATTTAAAGATGTCGATGATGCGTATATTATTGAGCGATTATATGCTGTGGCATACGGTACAGCTATGCGGAGTCATCAACGTGACCAAGTCGGTGCCTTAGCCAAATGTGTATATGATCTTGTATTCACAAATGGCGCCCCTCCGTCGCATATCCTTTTGCGGGATTATGCAAGGGGTATCGTTGAACGTTCATTATATCTTGGGGCAAAACTCGATATTATTGAAGCAAATATCCGTCCGCCATACAAGAGCCTGTGGCCCAATATCCCAAATGAGGATGAAATAAAACCTTTCTTGCCAGATTGGTCACGTGGCTCTCACGATAGCAGAAATACTGAATGGGCACATAATCGCATAGGCAGTTCAGTAATGAGTGATGACTTTGCACGTTACGTTATCAGCACAAAGTGGACCTCTCTACATTTAGAAGAACCACCATGGCAATCGCCGGATTCACGCATTTCTACTTTGACTAAGAAATTATCAACGAAAGAAAGAGCTGCTTTGAGTGAGTATCAGAAAGCACATGATGTGGTTGTTCAAATGCCGATGAAAAGGATTCTGATAAAGATACAACGAACGCAGGGGGATGGAGGATCTCAAGTAGAGAAGGGAACCGTAGAGGGAAAAGAAACACCCGATCCAGAAATGGCAAGTGCTATAGAAGCTCAAGACGCTGCGTTGAAAAGACTTGATTCTGTGCTCACTTCTCAACATCGCGATGAACTTCTGAAGCTATTGGATGAAAAGAATGACGTTAACTCGCGATATCCCCCTCGATTCGATATAGGGCTCATCCAGCGGTATATTCTGAAACGGGTATTTGATTTAGGATGGACCATCGAGCGCTTCGGTGAATTCGACCGATTTGCAATTGGATATAAAGGACGCGAAGCATCGAAGGCTGAGAGAATAGGTAAGAAATATCAATGGATTGCTTACCACGAAATTATGGCACTAGTAGCTGACCACTTCAAATATGGAGAGGATTTCAGAGATGATATCGACGGTCAATGTTATGAAGGACCTTGGCAAGATCACTTTCGTGATATCGATCCATCGTGTACTTTAAAAGGCTATAGTAAAAACTCTTCGTTGGATGCTCATTCGGCAGCTTGGTGGTGCCCGTTTAATTATGAAGACTGGGGAAATCCGGATGATGCACCAAGCTGGCTCTCTTGCTGCGATGATCTTCCAAAAGTTGAAAATTTATTGAGTATTTCTAATCCCCAGGACAATACTAAGTGGCTTAATTTACAAAGTTTCTTTCTCTGGAAACAGCCAGCACCATCCGACCAAGATCGTTATGACATAGCACGTCGAGAACTTTGGTACATTATAAACGGATATTTAGTTCACCAAAAAGACCAAGAAACCTTTATGAAGTGGGCAGAAAATGTGGATTTCTATGGTCGCTGGATGCCCGATCCTGTTGAAGAATATCAAATGTTTCTTGGAGAGTATGGGTGGTCACCTGCTTTTCAATATTTCCAGAAGCAATATTTTCGTGATATAGGTGATAACATGTGGACACAACCAGGGCATGGTTGCGCTGTAAAAGTTAAGAGTATCGCCTTTGAATACTTACGAGAAGCTGGCAGTTTTGACTGCTCGGTTGATGATAGTTATAGACTTCTATTGCCAAATGAAGAGATCATTACTAGTTCGTCGCTTCGTTGGAGTGGAAATGGCTCGGAATTTGTTGATAATGCGGGACATCCTGTAGTTTTTGATCCGACTGCCCAAGAAAATGGACCTCAAGCCCTCCTCTTTAAACAGGACTGTCTAAAGGAATTTTTGAAGCGTGAAGAGTTAGCATTTTGCTGGACAATCCTCGGCGAGAAGATGGCAGTAGGACCAGGATATGGAAATGTTCTAGGCACGCTTCGGTTATCAGGTGCTTATACATTAGCAGATGAAGGTCTGTCTGGATTTATAAAAAGCAACCTAAGCATCCCGGATGGTAGTTGAATAACAGCAACCCTTCTTTGACTCCTTGAAATACTGTTTTAGGAAGACAAGAAACTCAGCTGACCTTTAGAGCGAGACATTTGCTACGGCTACTATCTGGCTCTGATTTAAGGTTTTTTGGATACTCCGAAACTGAAAAACTGGACTTGAAATAGTATCTTTAGTACACTAAAGCGAAAGAGGTGGAAAAGGTTCTACCTATTGATACCCTAGCTCCACCACCCACTTTCCGTTTTATTCCCCACGATTGAAGCGCACCGCTAAAATGTTCCCGTCCTGCACCTATAGTCACCATCTTGGTATTTTCAATACCACTGTATCCCCTTTTCCAGGCGTTTGGTAACCTCACTCCCACAGACTCCACTTAAGTTACAGGTTCGCTCATCATGGATTGCTCTTTTACGTCGTTTGAGGTTTTAAAGTACTTTCTAACTTTCTTGGGCTTATCTTGACAAACTTGGTGTATGCAGGGTGTAGCCTTCATCGCTGTCGGGGAAGATGTCTTTTAGAAACAGAGTCCGTCCGGTCTGTATTGCGGTGAAGCCGTACTTGTTGCGGATACGGTCAATGGTGGCATTTATCCTTTCCAGCTTCTGAGTTGATGAGTCCAGCATATTGGCCTGATGACTGGTCTCTACAAGGTTGGATACACCGATGCCGATGAGACGCATCGGTTGTTTTGCCCTGGCTAGCTCCTTCTCCAGCAAATTGCAGCCGGTGTCAAAGATAGCCTGGTCAGTATCCGCCGGCTGGTTCAGGGTTTGCTGGCGGGTAATGGTGGTAAAGTCAGCATATCGCAGTTTTAGGGAGACGCATCTTGCCTGCTTGCCATGCCGGCGCAGGTCACTGCCGACCCGTTCTCCAAGGTAGCGCAGGGTTGACTTCAGCAGGGTGCTGTTTCTGGTATCCCTGGCAAAGGTGGTCTCGCGGCTGATGGACTTGGCTTCCCCGGGCGGCTCCACCCGGCGGGGGTCAATGCCGTTGGCGTGATTATGCAGTGTCTCACCGTGAGCGCCAAAACGGCTCTTGAGCACGCTCAGAGGCAGGGTTGCCAGTTGCCCGATGGTGTTAATACCAAGTCCTTTGAGTAGCTGCTCGCTCTTCTCGCCGATACCGGGGAGCTTATCTATGGACAGGGTACTGAGGAAAGAACGTTCCTCACCCGGCGGTATTTCCAGCAGTCCGTCCGGCTTGGAAAGGTCAGAGGCAACTTTGGCGACCACCTTACCGCTGGCAATGCCGATTGATGCGTTCAGCCCCAGTTCGTCGTTAACCCGCTTTTTTATGGCGGTGGCCATCTGCCTGATTGAGCCATGGAGAGACTCAAAGCCGGTAACATCAAGGTAGGCTTCATCCAGTCCCAGTGGTTCCAGGTCAGGCGAGAAGTCTGCCAGGATGGCCATGAACTTCCGTGACGCTTCACGGTATCGGGGAAAGCTGCCTTCAATGAAGATAGCCTGGGGACAGAGGCGGTTGGCGGTGCCAAGGGGCATTCCGGAATGTAAGCCAAAGGCGCGGGCTTCATATGAAGCCGCCGCCACCACACCTCTGCGGTCTGGTTTCCCGCCGACAACTACCGGCTTGCCTTTGAGACCTGGATTCAAAACCTGCTCTACGGAGACAAAAAAGGCGTCCAGGTCAACGTGCATTATCCGCCTGGTCACGGCTGCCCCCGTGAAATGAATTCCTTGACCCGGCGGGTGAAGACGCTTCTTTCCAGGAGTACACGGTGCCGGCATTTGAGGCATTTTATCCCGATGTCAGCGCCCACTCTCACCACCTCCCACTCGTAGCTGCCGCAGGGGTGCTTCTTTTTCAGGCGGACAATATCGCCCGGTTTTATCTCCATATAATGTATTTTACCTTTGTGCCGGGGAATTATAAAGTAGCTGAGAATGAGTTTCAGCGGAATGTAGGGTATGGCCAAAAAAGTTGGTAAGAAGATAACTTTTTAAGAAGGTATTTCGGAGAGACACCGGTTAATCTGGTCACGGATTTCAATGGCGGCATTTCGGGCTGCGCGGGCGAAGTCCTTTTCCTTCGAGGCATATAATATCTGCCGTGACGAATTAATAATTGTTTTTTGCCGTTGCTTATCAACACCGTAATTTACTACCCGGGACAGTTCTCCTCCCTGGGCGCCAATCCCCGGTATCAGCAGGGGTATTTCCGGGTGATTCTGCCGGATCAGCCTCAGCTCTTCGGGATAGGTAGCGCCAACCACCAGCCCCAGATTGCCATAAGTGTTCCACTGACTGACTTTGCTGGCGACGATTTCAAACAGGGGGAGATGTTGACCATCTACCTCACAGCGCAGGTCTTGAAAATCAGCGGCGCCGTTATTTGAGGTGCGGCAGAGAATGAACACGCCACGGTCCTGATACTGGGAAAAGGGCTCTATAGAGTCGAAGCCCAGGTAGGGGCTTACCGTGGTGGCATCAAAGTTAAAATGGTCAAAGATAGCCCCGGCATAGGCTTTGGCCGTGTTACCGATATCACCGCGTTTGGCATCGCCGATAACCGGTATGTCATCGGGAATGTGGGTGATGGTTTTTTTCAGGGCATCGATACCCTTGTCGCCCAGAGCCTCGTAGAAGGCGAGGTTAGGTTTATAAGCGCAGACCAGATCCGAGGTGGCCTCAATGATTTTCCGGTTGAATTCCAGTACCCTGATACCATCAGGCATTTTGTCCGGGTCAGGGTCAAGCCCGATGCAGAGCAAACTCCGGTTCTTTTTAATGGCCTTGGACAGCTTTTCCAAGAAAGCCACAACGTCCTCCTGAAGCAGGTATGTCACGGATGAAAAATATCAGGATTATTCTATACTTGACTGGGTAGTTATTGCCTCTTCGGGTAGCATATTATCCAGAATTTTTTCCAGTGCCATGGTATGGCTACAAAGCCCCCAGTTGGAGAAGAAGGAGCAGGAGCAATGCCACGTACCATCTTTGTAGCTGGTATCATAATCGCTATTATCACCGTGGAATTTAACTGAGAAATCAGTGAAGGTAACCCGGTTTCTCTCCTGGGCGTAGCGCTTGGCTTTTTCCACTTTTCCGATCAGGCTTGATTGCATCTCTCTTACCTCCTTAAACCGAGAAGCACTGGCTTATTCTGGCGCAGTGCTTCTACTATCGTCGCAATAATAACCTGCCACTACTGTACACATATCAGCCACTTCTTAGTAATTCTCATCATAGATAATTTTACCCCTTTTTTTACCAACAAGTCTAGGGGCAACCGGGGATTTTCGACAAACCGAATTTGCCTGAGCGAGGCTATTGCTGTACAATGTGAATAGAAAAAGATTTGGTGAGGTAAAAACAGATGCCCATCTATGAATATGAATGTGCAAAGTGTGGCTTGCGTTTTGAGAAAAGGCAGAAGTTTCATGATAAGGCGGAGGCGGTGTGTCCTCAATGCGAGGCGAAGGCATGCCGCGTCTTTCATCCCGCGCCGGTTATTTTCAAAGGAAGCGGTTTTTACATTACTGACAGTCGTAATAACGTGCGTGATATAGCAACCGGAAAACAGGAGACATCATCCTGAGGAAAGGTAACCAGCAGTATGAAGGCACTGCTGCAGCGGGTCAGCGGGGCTTCGGTCTGTGTTGGCGGTGAAGAGGTAGGTAGCATCGGGAAGGGGCTGGTGGTTTTTCTGGGGGTGGCCAGCGGAGACACGAAAAAGGATGCGCAGTATCTGGCAGAGAAGATTGCCGGCCTGCGCATTTTCTCGGATGAAGAAGGTAAGTTTAACCTCTCCGCTATGGATATCTCCGGTGAGCTGCTGCTGGTGAGCCAGTTTACTCTTCTGTCCGATACCAGGAAAGGGCGTCGCCCCAGTTTTGTGGATGCCGCCCCAGCGGATCAGGCCGAGGAGTTATTTGATTACTTTGTTAAGCAGTCCCGCGCTACCGGGCTAAAAGTGGCTACCGGGCGTTTCCAGCAATATATGCAGGTGAAAATCCACAACGACGGCCCGGTGACCATAATGCTGGACAGCCGGGATAAGTTCCGGTAATAACGCTCAATCCGCGCTCTCCAGTTCAATACTGATGTCCAGTGCTTTGCTGGAGTGGGTAAGCGCCCCGACAGAAATGATATCAACCCCGGTCATGGCTACCTGACGGATATTGGCCAGGGTAATGCCGCCGGAAGCCTCAATCTTAGCCCGGCCAGCGACCAGTCCTGTTACCCGGCGCATCTCGTCGGGGCTCATGTTATCCAGCATAATGATGTCCGCACCGGCAGCCATGGCCTCCACTGCTTCCTCGGTGGTGGTAACCTCTACCTCGACCTTTATTCCTTCGGGGGCGTTCTCTCTGGCTCTGGTGACTGTCTCTTTCAGGCTAATGCCTTTGGTTCTTAAAGCAGAGAGGTGGTTGTCTTTAATCAGTATTCCGTCACCAAGGTGAAAGCGGTGGTTATGCCCGCCCCCCATGCGCACCGCGTATTTTTCCAGTAGTCTGAGGCCAGGGGTGGTTTTGCGGGTATCGGTGACAATCGCGGCGCTACCAGCGGCTGCGGCGGCATATTGCGCGGTCAGTGACGCAATACCGCTGAGTCTTTGCAGGAAGTTAAGGCCTACCCGCTCGGCTTTGAGTATGCTTATTACCCTGCCCGATATTTCGGCTATTATGTCTTCCGGTTTAATCCTGTGCCCGTCTTTGATAAGTATGTCCACTTTGAGTGAGGGATCAATTCTACGGAAGACCCGCTGAGCAATCTCGCCGCCGGCCAGTATGCCTGTTTCTCTGGCTATTATTACCGCCTTGCCGGTCAGGTCAGGGGGTATCAAGACCTCACTGGTGATATCACCGTGGCTGATGTCTTCGGCAAGGGCAAGATCAATAACAGTACCAACTTCTTCATCGGAGAGTTGGAATTTATCGGTCAACCTTATCTCCTTGGAAGGGTCTCCTGGTCACGCCGGCCGGCAACACTGCGCTTGGATACCCTGATGCTTGCCCCGGATTCAATTTTCAGGACAACGCTGTCATCGCTGACGCTTTCCACCGTTCCATAGATTCCCCCGGCGGTAACTACCCGGTCACCCTTTTGCAGTTCTTGCACCATAGTTTCCAGGTTTTTTTGTCTCTTGCGCTGTGGCCTGATCATGAGCAGATAGAACAATCCAAAGATAATAATCAGGAAGATGATGATTGTCCAGTCGAACCCGCCGGCTTCACCTTCCTCTCCCGCCGGCATACACCCGCTGAAAGATACCAGCAGTGTAGTTAGTAATCCTGTTAGCAGTCCCCACTTTAACATTTGGTTCCTCTCCTCCTAGTTAGTGTTATTTAAGGCTATCTCACCCTGTAACGACCAGGGGCTGGTTTTTTCAATTCTGATATTCACCAGGTGTCCCGTGTAATCCCGGTCACTATTGAAGAATACCAGCTTATCACTGCGGGTTCTACCCTGCCACTTGCCCTTTACCCTGTTTTCCACCAGAATTTCAACTGCCTTGCCGCGTAGCCCGGCATTAATTTCCGTGGCAATTTCCTTCTGGAGCTGCTCGATTTTACTTAACCGCTCCTTTTTCTCAGGGAGTGGCACATTGTCCTCAAGCTTCCGCGCCGCTATTGTTCCCGGCCGGGGTGAATAAGCGGCTACATGGACTGTATCAAAATTTAGCTCGTATAGCAAGTCATACGTGTTCTGGAACTGTTGAGAGCTTTCCGAGGGAAAACCGACAATGACGTCAGTACTCAGGGCAACCCCCGGTATCTGGCTACGGATCCGGGTGATGAGTTGCCGGTACTGCGCCACTGTATAGCCGCGTCTCATTGCCTGGAGAATGTCATTATCACCGGATTGAACGGGCAGGGAGATGTGCTCGCAGACTTTGTCCAGCCGGGCGATGGCCTCAATTAGTCTGTGGTTCATGTCCTTGGGGTGATTGGTCAGGAAGCGCAGTCTTGCCAGGCCGTGAACGCCGTTCAGCTCGGTAAGCAGGTCTGCCAGTTGCGGCTTATCCGGCAGGTCATGTCCGTATGAGTCTACGTTCTGCCCCAGCAGGATAATCTCCCTGGCCCCGCGCTCTACCAGCAATCTGGCTTCTTCGACAATTTCAGCTACAGTGCGGCTTTTTTCCCGGCCGCGCCGGTAGGGGACGATGCAGTACGAGCAGAAGTTATTACATCCTTGAATGATGGATATATATGCACTGGTGGCGGGGTGGCGAGGTATTATTACTGAATCCAGCTTTTCCAGCCAGGGTGGCTTGTCTCCCGGCTTAAAGAAAAAGTCAACATGGGGGAAGCTCTTTTGCAAGCGGTCGGTTGCTGAGTTGACCAGGCAGCCGGTAACCGCCAGAATCGTGTCTGGCCGGGTCTTTTTTAATCTTTTTAAGGCATGAAGTTTATTTATAACGCGGTCTTCCGCGCTCTGACGCACCACGCAGCTATTGAGCACGATAATATCAGCCGACTCAGCACTTTCCGTGGCCTGGTAACCAAGCTCATCAAAATAGCCGCCCAGCCGCTCTGACTCCGATTTGTTCATCTGGCAACCAATTGTCCAGATATGATATTTGGGCATACCTTGATATCCTCTGGAAAAAATTACCCCTTATCCAGGGGTATTTAGCAATTTGTTAGCTGGCGGAGGGAGAGGGATTCGAACCCTCGACCCCAGTTTCCCAGGGTAAGCGCTTAGCAGGCGCCCGCACTAGACCACTATGCGATCCCTCCGTAAATCAGCCCGGTTAATTATATATGTATACTGTAGCATAATCAGGTGTTTTGCTCAATTATGGTCAAGGCAGGAATGCCTGGAAAGCGGGTTATTGCTGGTTATTGCCGCGCAGCACCGATAAGATCGGTTAATCTGTCTATGCCCTCTTTAGTCATGAACTGCTCGATTCCCTCCAGAATATCGATGAGGGCGCAGGGGTTATTGAAACCAGCCATGCCTACCTGAATGGCACTGGCTCCTGCCATAATAAATTCCAAGGCGTCGCTGGCAGTGACAATGCCGCCGCAGCCGATGATGGGTATCTTTACTGCGCCGGCTGCCTGGTATACCATTGCCAGCGCCACCGGTTTTATTGCCGGCCCGGATAGGCCTCCGGTGATACTTCCCAGAAGCGGACGGCGCTGGTGTATATCTATCACCATGCCCTTCAGGGTGTTTATCAGGCAGATAGCATCGGCGCCGGCGGCTGCCGTTGCGCTAACTATCCGGCTGATATCACTGACGTTAGGGGTCAGCTTGACGATGAGCGGTAGCCGGGTGGCGGCTTTAACGGCAGTGGTAACCCTTGCCGCTGAATCCGGGTCAGCGCCAAATTCAGCGCCACCGGCTTCAACGTTGGGGCAGCTAATGTTAACCTCAATACCGCTGATACCGTCTACTCCGTCCAGCCGGGCAGCCATCTGGCTGTAATCCGCAATGGTTTCTCCGGCGATGTTGACGATAACCGGCACCCACCAGCCTGCCCAAAGCGGTGCTTTTTCCCTGATTACAGCCTCAACCCCGATGTTCTGCAACCCGATTGAGTTGAGCATGCCGCAGGCGGTTTCGGCTATCCGCGGCTGGGGATTGCCCTCTCTGGGAGTGAGGGTAGTGCCCTTACAGACAATAGCCCCCAGGCGTTGCTTATCAAAGAGGTGGCTGTACTCGTTTCCGTAGCCAAAGGTTCCGGAAGCAGTCATTACCGGATTGGCCAATAGTAAGCCCTGTTTGTTTCTGGGCGCTAGCTGCACTGACAGTTCCAATTTCAGCTCCAATCTTTAGCTAATTCGGCTTCTGACTGTCAGCTTACCAGACCGTTTGTTAACATTGCAAGTGCTGGTGGCGGGGTAACTTGATGAACAAAAGACAACAATACTTACCGGCGTGTTATAATTAAATTAGTATCAAAGGCATTCCATCACCTTGCGAATCATTCATGTTCTCTGGCCGGTAGTCTTCATTCTCCGGAAAATCAGGTGGCATTAAAGCTTTACGGAAGCAGAGCGATTGCCGAACAGGGGAATCCGTGGCTTGAGTAGTCGATTCTGTCGGTGCCGGCTGCATTGAGGCAGCAGTTGGAACAGAGGGGGTGGGGGCGGCAGACATTCTTCGCCAGACAGACCAGCAGGGCGTGATATTCGTTGAAGAGCCTGACATCAGCGGGCAGGTTGTCCATAAACAGTTCCTGATAGGCAGCATAGCGGCCGTTGCCGGGAGCCAGTCCGAGGCGGCTGATGATGCGGCGGGTGTAGGCATCAATAACGAAAACCGGCTTATTGGCGGCATACAGTAGAATGGAGTCGGCTGTCTCCGGTCCGATGCCATAGATGGCAAGTAGCTGCCGGCGAAGGTGGACGGTCTCACCGGCAGTCAATTTATCCAGGTCGTCATTGTGGTTTTCCCCCAGCCAGCGGGCAAAAGCCTTGAGTTTATGCGCTTTCATATTGTAGTAGCCGCAGGGGTGGATGAGCCGGGCAATCTCGGCGTGAGGTAGTTGCCGCAGGGCCTTTGGGGATAGTGCCCCGGCTTTTTTAAGATTGATTATCGCCTTGGCGGCGTTGCTCCAGGCAGCGGACTGGGTAAGGATTGCCCCCACTATTACCTCAAAGGGTTCCCGGGCTGGCCACCAGTGCTGGGGGCCGTAACGGGCCATCAGCCGGCAATAAACATTCTGGAGGGTATGGTTTAGTTTCTTGTCCATCAGGGCATTAGCGCAACGGTGCCGGAGTTATAAATGTAAGTATAAAATTGCCGCGTTATTAGCTGAGAGGGTTGAGTGTCAGCAGTTTCCTGGCAATCTCCGGATATCTGGCGATGAACAGTAATTCATCCTCAACTAGGGGTCTCTGCGACTCTACATTGGCATATCTTACCAGTTCCAGGATATTCCGGGCTTCACCTTCGTTGCTGAATGATACGTCCATTTTACCCATTATGTGGCTGAAACCGGATATTCCGCTGTATTGCCCGGCAATGATTTCTCTTCCGGTTTCCACGAACTTTGGCTTGCCTCTGCCCAGCTCCTTGAAGCTGTATAGCTCATAGTTTTCGGGGTCCTTTAATACGCCGTCGGCATGGATACCGGAAGCGTGGGCGAAGGCGTTAGCGCCAACCCCGGGCTGGTTCATGGGGATGGGGACGCCGAAGGCATAGCTGGCAAACTCGGCTATCTTGGATGCTTTGGTTAGCCTAACCGAACCGGCCAGCTTATAATTCCTGGCGAAGTTTTTTGACTTGGTGATAGCCAGAATGACCGCTACCAGGTCGGCGTTTCCTGCCCTCTCGCCGGTGCCATTGATGGTAGTATTGATATAGGCGTCCTGTCCACCGTCTATTGCCCCTTTGGCGCCGGCAATGGAGTTAGCTACCGCCATACCCAGGTCTCCGTGACAGTGAATCTCAATTGCCATGCCGGTTCTCTCCGCCAGTGTCTTCGCTGTTTCGTAAATAGTAAAAGGATTATCATACCCCAGCGTATCACAGTACCTCAGTCTATCTGCTCCGTGTTCTTTTGCCGCCATTCCGAATTCACACAGCAAATCAAGGTCAGTTCGTGAGGCGTCTTCAGCATTAACCCCGATAGTCTCCGCACCCATATTGCGTGCGGTGTCAACCGCTTCCGCCATCTCATCTATGATTTGCTTTCTTGTTTTTCTGCCTTGAAACTTACCATTAATCATCTGGTCTGATATGGAAATGGAAAGGTTAAGGTGTTTGATATCAGGCACCTGCTGGAAAGTAATCCTGACGTCATCAGCAATGGCTCTTATCCAGCCTTGCAGGCGGATTGGTTTGAGAACCCCCATCCCGGCCAGTTCCAGATTTGCCTTGAGGTAGTTGGCTTCGTGTCTGGTGGTGGGGAAGCCAAATTCCGACTGGAAGATACCCATCTCATTGAGATAGATGTTTATCATCGTTTTCTCGAGTTTAGACAGGCCGAGCTTGGCGGTCTGGACTCCGTCCCGGTTGGTAACATCAATAATATAAATCTTGGGCATTTGATCTCTCCAGAGCTGCCTGGATTGTTTACATAAATATACTTAATGCTAACACAGATTTCATATTTTAGGCAAGTCCTGCGGGTAATCTCCCGGTTTGACACCTCTGAAGTGGGGTGATAGATTAAAGCCGGAGGGAGTTCTGAAACCCGCCCTGTATTTATTATGAATATCGGCATTTGTAAAATCAACCTGCGTTTGCCGGAGAACTCATCCCTTAAAGGCAAGCGGCAGGTATTGAAATCTATAATTACCCGTGTCCGCAACAAGTTTAATGTCTCTGTGGCTGAGGTTGATGATAATGACCTGTGGCAGATGATTACTATCGGGATTTGCTGTGTCAGTAACAATAAGCGGTACACCAATCAGGTTCTGTCCAAAGTAGCTGATTTCGTGGCGGAAAGCAGATTTGAGGTAGAGATACTTAACTACGAAATCGAGATTCTGGATATTTAGTGAAGGGGTAAAATTGGATACCACCGCTTTCCTCAATCACCTGCAGTCGCAGCGGCATTATCAGGGACAGATTGCGCACACCGAGCATGTGTCTCCCCGCAGGATGCGCTGTGCCGGGCCGGATGAGCCGTTACCTGAAGAATTACATAATTGTCTCATCAGGAATGGCATATTACGTCTCTACACCCACCAGGCTGAGGCGGTGAATTATGCCCGCCAGGGTAAAAACGTGATGGTGGCAACTGCCAGCGCCAGCGGTAAGACCCTGTGCTATAACCTGGCCGTGCTGGAGGCAATCTTGAAGGAGCGAGGCAGCCGTGCCCTTTACCTGTTTCCTACCAAGGCTCTGGCTCAGGACCAGCTGCGTAATCTGCGCCAGCTATTTTACCCCGAGATATGCCGCCTGGAGGAATTGGCCACCTTTGACGGGGACACTCCTCAGGCGGAACGTGCCGAAATAAGAAGGCGCGCCAGGATAGTGCTGACCAATCCGGATATGTTGCATATGGGCATTCTGCCCAATCATCGGTTGTGGGCGACGTTTCTCCGGCATTTGCGCTATGTGGTCGTCGATGAAGCTCACACCTACCGCGGTGTTTTTGGCTCTCACGTAGCCTGGGTGCTGCGCCGGCTACGCAGGCTTTGCCAGTTCTATGGGGTAAAGCCCCAGTTTTTCTGCTGTTCGGCGACGATTGCTAATCCCGGTGAGCACGCCGAAAATCTGGCGGGGTTGCCGTTTATGGTGGTTGATAATGATGGCTCGCCGCGCGGGGGGAAGGAATTCGTCTTCTGGAATCCGCCCCTTATCGATGAAAAGCGCTGCGTTAGGCGCAGCGCTAATAGCGAGGCAACCGATTTGTTCACCAGCCTGGTGAGCCGTGGCATTCGCACTCTCACCTTTACCCGCACCCGGCGTCTGACTGAGCTTATTTATCTCTACTCGAAGCAGCGGTTAGCTGAAATGAGCTCGGCACTTGCCGAGATGATTAAGCCCTACCGGGCGGGTTATCTCCCCGAGGACCGGCGCCAGATAGAGCGCGAGCTCTTCAACGGGCAACTGCTTGGGGTGGTGGCGACTACCGCCCTGGAGCTGGGGATAGATGTCGGTAGTCTGGAGGCTACGGTACTGACCGGTTATCCGGGAAGTATTGCCAGTACCTGGCAGCAGGCGGGACGCAGCGGGCGCAGTCAGGAACAGTCCCTCAGTTTCTTGGTGGCTCTGGATAACCCTCTGGACCAATACTTGATGCGTTATCCTGACTTCTTTTTTAAGAGGAGTGTTGAGAATGCCTTGGTCAATCCGGAAAACCCTCATATTTTTCAGGGCCATTTATTATGTGCAGCCTGGGAACTGCCGCTTAGCGGCAGTGATTCCGGAGTATTTAGCCTGGACATAAACGGGGCGGTGCTGATACTGGAAGCGCAGGGGCTGCTCCGTGAGCGTAATAAGAAGTGGTATCTGGCACCGTCTGTCGCTTACCCGGCGCAGGAAATAAACCTCCGGGCGGCTACTGCTGAGAACTTTGCCGTCATTGATAGCTCCACCGGCGCACTCCTGGAAACAGTAGAAAGCAGCACCGCCTTTTTCCAGGTGTATCCCGGAGCCATCTACCTGCACCTGGGGGAATCCTATCGGGTTACCGAGCTTGACCTGGCTGGTCACACCGCTTATGTGGAGCCCAGTAATGCCAATTACTATACTCAGTGCCGGGATTTCACCGATCTGCATGTTGTGAAGCTACTCCGTAGTAAGAAGCTGGGGCAGGTGACGGTATGTCTGGGTGAGGTGGAGGTTACCACTAACGTGGTCGGTTTCAAGAAGAAGATGCAGTTTACCGAGGAGATAATCGGGGAAGAACCCCTTGATTTGCCGCCCCAGAACTTTCCTACCATAGCCTTCTGGTTCGACCTGCCGGCAAAAGCCGTGACCAGGATGGTGGAAGCTCAGCTTGATTTCCACGGCGGACTTCACGCTGTGGAACATGCGTCAATAGGTATTTTGCCTCTTTTTGCCCTGTGCGACCGCAATGATATTGGCGGTGTCTCCACCCCCCTTCACCCCGATACCGGGCGCGCTGGAGTTTTTATCTACGATGCCTATGCCGGCGGTGTTGGTATTGCCGAGCGGGGATTTGACATAGTTGAGGAATTATGGCAGGCTACATTAAGAACCATCGCCGAATGCCCCTGTCAGGAAGGCTGCCCAAGCTGTATACAGTCGCCCAAGTGCGGCAACAATAATGAGCCACTGGACAAAAAGGCAGCCCGGATTTTACTGGAGGGGTTGACGGGGAAGCGGGGGCCGGGCTAACGGACAGTCCCTGAAGAGCAAGGCTGGTAATATAAGTCAGGTAAGGAAAGATTAAGAGGGGCGAAGCTCCTCTCTTTTAAAAATCTTACCCTTCTCCTGTTCAGGAGAGGGGGCCGTGGGGTGAGATAAATAAATAACCTCTTTAAAAGGGCGCTTAAGCGCAGCCATAATACCTTTGCCAGGGCGATGCAGCTATTTGACCGCGTCGCTGTTGATGAAGGGGTCTGGGATGAGCTGGAAGAATTACTTATTCTGGCGGATGTGGGGGTAAACACCACTGAAAAGCTCATTGTCGGTATCAGGCAAAAGGTGTCTGAGGAAAAGCTGAGCGATAGTTCTCAGGTGCGGAATGTCCTGAAAACCGAGATGGTCAATATCCTGAAATCTCCACAAATTGAAGCCACGGTTAATCAGTCACTGCCCAGGGTAACTCTGGTGGTGGGGGTCAATGGCAGCGGTAAGACGACGTCCATCGCCAAGCTGGCGTATAATACCAGGGCCGGGGGTAAGAGCGTGCTGCTGGCGGCAGCCGATACATTCCGGGCAGCAGCGATTGACCAGCTTAAGCGTTGGGGGGAACGTCTGGGGGTGGACGTCATCGCCCATCAGCCCGGGGCTGACCCCGGAGCTGTGGTCTTTGATGCGCTGGAGGCAGCGCGCAGCCGGGGTGTGGATGAGGTGATTATCGATACTGCGGGCAGGCTGCACACCAAGTATAACCTGATGGAGGAGCTCAAGAAGGTAAGGCGTGTCGCGGCTAAGAATGATGCTACCGCCCCGCATGAGGTGGTGCTGGTGCTGGATGCCACCACCGGTCAGAACGGGCTCACCCAGGCTAAGTATTTCACCGAGGCAGTTGGTGTTACCGGCGTCTTTCTTGCCAAGCTGGACGGTACTGCCCGGGGTGGCATTGTACTGGCCATTTGCGATGAACTGGGCATACCAATCAGGTTTGTCGGCGTTGGTGAGAAGCTGGAAGATATGACTCTTTTTGACGCGGAAGCGTTTGTCGAGGAATTATGTTCCTGATTTTACGGAGACGGGATGTTTGAAATAGATATCAGTCCAATCGCCTTTAGCATCGGGCCGGTCAGTGTCGCCTGGTATGGAATCATGATTGCCCTGGCAGTGCTGGTATTGATTCTATGGACACTGTGGTCAGTGAGAAAAGGGGCTAATCTCAGTTATGACATGGTACTGAATGCGGCGCTGGTGGGTATTCCGTCCGGCGTGGTCTTTTCCCGCCTGCTTCACGTAATTGATCGGTGGGACTACTACAGTCAGCACCCGGCGCAGATAATCGGTGGTGAGGGCTTGACCATCTATGGCGCTGTCCTGGGAGCGGCGCTGGGAATATGGGTTTACAGTAAGGTAAGAGGAATCTCTTTTGGCTATCTGGCTGATGTGCTGGCTCCGGGGATTATCCTGGCCCAGGCGATTGGCCGGGTGGGCTGCACTCTGAACGGCTGCTGTTACGGCATTGAAACAAAGGCATTTTGTGCCATTGTCTATACTAACCCCGCCAGCCATGGTCCCATCGGGGTGCCGGTTCACCCTACCCAGATTTACGAGATTGTCTATAACCTGATCGTCTTCGGGATTCTCTTTAAATTGAGGGGGCGGTTCCAGCCTGACGGCTCACTGTTCCTCATTTACCTCAGTCTCTACTCGCTATGGCGACTGGGCATTGGTTTCTTGAGAGAGGGTGCGCCCTTCTTCTTTTTTGGTCTGCATCAGGCTCAGGTTGTGGCTATCGTCATGCTGCTCATCACCGTTTCTATGCTGGTAATGAGGTCACGTTGGGTGAGGGGAGAGAGCAGGTCTCCATCTGTGGCGGAATAAGCCGGCGGGCGGTTAATTCTTGATCGTTTGTTCCATCTTCTTGCCAGTGCTGAAGGCTTTGCACTTACAGTCTGTCTTTAAGGTTCCGGCGCAGGAAGACCTGGCGCCAGCTTCCCGCCTTGGCGCGCATTTCCTTTATCCTGGGGAAATATCTGATTCCCGGCAGCAGCAGTATCACCACGGAAAAGACAATGAACTCCCAGGAATGATACTTCAGCCAGGCAACAAAGGGGAAACAGAGGAAAGCGATGCTGTAGCTGAGGGTGGGATAGTGCAGCAGCCAGAGGCCGAGTCCGAAGATGGCGAGGTAAAAGGGAATGCCCCAGGGCATAAGAAAGATAAGGACGCCGATACAGGTGGCACCGCCTTTACCCCCGCGGAACTTGAGGAAAACGGAAAAACCGTGGCCGGCCACGGCGGCGGCACCGGCCAGAAGCTCGACGACCATCGGTACTCCCAGGAGCCGGGCCAGGGCGACGGCGGCAATCCCCTTGCCGATGTCCACTGCCAGGACAATAATGCCCGTAGCAAACCCCAGTGTATAGAAGACGTTCATGGCGCCCATGTTTCGGCTGCCCACCTGGCGGATGTCCACTCCTTTGCGCAGACGCCCGGCGATGTATGCTGCCGGGATTGAGCCGATGATGTAGGCGCCGATGATGGCGATGGCGATACCAAGAATTTGATTGTCCATTTGTTATTACCTTCCCAAAATCTCCGGTTACTTATCTTACCCCAGTTGGCTCTGCCGGCGCAAAGTCAAGCAGATTTAGCCTTAGCTGCTGGTTGCCACCCCAGTTGTCTATTTCCATGTTGTAGACAATGTCGAGCCTGGAGGAGACTTCAGCCAGATAGCAGCCTAGCCTGAAGCCGACTCCGTCCCATACGGTGCCGTCCTGCTTTAATTTTAACCTGATGTGCTCACTGCCGTTGCCCATGGTGCGGCAGTTAATGACCTCTACCCCGCGGCTGATAAAGGTGGGTGGGGGATTGCCGCGGCCAAAGGGAGCCAGTTGCTGCGTTAAGGGGAAGGTGTCGCCGCCGAGTTCGGTGAGGGAAACCAGCGCGTCAATATCCAGCTGGGGGCGAAGGTCAATACCGTCAAGCTGCTCAACGGCGCGCTGAGTGAGCTGCCGGGTGAGAAGACCCAGGTTTTTGGTGGGCAGGGTGAATCCGGCAGCCTGGGAATGCCCTCCGAATCGTGATAGCAGGTGGCTGGACTGGGTCAGGGCTTCGATAATATTGAACTGGGGGATGCTCCGGCAACTGCCGCTGCTGAGCTTTTCACCGGTTTTGATGACGATTGCCGGCCGGTAGAACTCTTCTGATAGCCGTCCGGCGACCAGTCCGGCAATGCCGGGGTGATAGTCTCTGTCGCTGGCGATCAGCAGGGATGAGACCCCCCGGGCTAATGCCTGTTCCCTGGCTCTGGAGAGGTCAGTGATGGTCAATTTCTGCCGTTCTGTGTTTTTTCCGTCCAGCCATACTGCCAGCTCACCGGCTTCCTGCGCTGAATCCGTCATCAGTAAATTATAGCTGGTGAGGGCATGTGCCAGCCTGCCGGCGGCATTCAGGCGCGGGGCGATTGTCCAGGAAATATTCTCGGTGCTGAGGCGGCCGGTATCCAGTCCGGTGCAGGTAGCCAGCTCTTTCAGGCCCAGGCGCGGGTTGGTATGAATGGACTTCAGCCCTTCCTTAACCAGGTAGCGGTTTTCTCCCAGCAGGGGCGATATATCCGCTATTGTCCCCAGTGCTACCAGGTCGGTGTACCTGTCCAGTGTTATCTCCTTGCCGATACTGGTAAGCAGAGCCTGCAGCAACTTGAAAGCCACACCACAACCGGACAATTCTGAGAAAGGATAACTTGAGCCGGGCAGTTTGGGGTTAATGACGGCTGCGGCTGGCGGTATTTCCGGCAGGGGGGTGTGGTGATCGCTGATAATAATATCGAGTCCCTTTCGCTTCATCCTCTTCACTTCGGTGATGCTGGTAATGCCGCAGTCGACGGTAATGACCAGGCTGATACCCTGCTGTTGCAGGTTCTCCAGGGCGGTAGTGGTCAATCCGTAACCCTCGGCCAAGCGGTGCGGTATATAGGGAATAACTTTACCGCCCAAAGCGGATAAACCCTGGACAAGCAGGGCAGTGGCCGTTATGCCGTCAACATCGTAGTCGCCATAGATGGCAATGCTTTCACCGGAGAGTAAGGCGCGGTAAATCCGCCCAACCGCTTGGTGCATATCAGACATGAGAAAGGGGTCAGCAAACAGGCTGGCATCAGCAGTGAGAAAGCACTGTACTTCCGTGGCTGCGGTGATGCCACGGTTATAGAGGAGCTGGGCAATCAGCGGAGAAAGGCCGGAATCACTGAGCAGGTTCGTTCCTGGAACTGGCGGCAGTAAATTCCAGCGATAATGACTCAAGTCTATGCCTCAGAATATTTCCGCAAAATCAGGACCGAATTATGTCCGCCAAAGCCAAAGGAGTTGGAAAGAGCAGTGTTAACCTCCATCCGGCGGGCAGCATTCGGCACGTAATCCAGGTCACATTCAGGGTCTGGGTTGGTGAGGTTTATCGTCGGCGGTATGATACCGTTCTGTATGGTCATGGTACAGAATATTGCTTCCGCCGCACCGGCACAGCCGATAAGGTGCCCGGTCATTGACTTGGTGGAGCTTACCGGCAGCTGGTAGGCGTAATCGCCGAAGGTAGCTTTGATGGCTTTGGTCTCCATAAGGTCGTTGAGCTGGGTGGAGGTGCCGTGGGCGTTGATGTAATCAACTTCGTTAGCTGTGATTGCCGCATTCTGCAGGGCTTTCTGCATGGCCCGGATAGCGCCTTCCCCGTTTTCCAGTGGCTGGGTGATATGATAGGAATCGGCGGTGGCGCCATAGGCGATGATTTCCGCCAGGATACTGGCTCCCCTCTTTAGAGCGTGCTCCTGGCTTTCCAGCACCAGAGTCGCCGCACCTTCGCTGACGACGAAGCCGTCACGCTCCGCGTCAAAGGGTCGGGAAGCCAGTTCTGGAGCATCATTCCTGGTGGAGAGGGCTTTAAGGGCGTTGAAGGCGGCGATGCCGATGGGGTTGATGATTGATTCCGCGCCGCCGGTGACCATAACCTCGGCCATACCGTGCTTGATGATTTCATACGAAGTACCGATGGCATCGGAGCCACTGGAGCAGGCTGATGTTGTGCAGAGGTTCAGCCCCTTGATTCCCAGGGCAATTGATACCTGGGCGGCCGCCATATCCGATATCATCATTGGTACCAGGAACGGTGTTATCCGGTCTGTGCCCTGTTCCATCATTAATTTCATTTGCTCAAACAGGGTGGTCAGACCGCCAATGCCGCTGCCAATAACGACGCCGATGTTTTCCTGGTTTGCAGAGTTAATTTGCAGTCCGGACTGTTCCACTGCCTGCTGGCTGGCTGCCACCGCTAGCTGTGCGAAGCGGTCCATGCGGCGGGCTACCTTGCGGTCCATAAAGTCCGTAGGCACGAATCCCTTTACCTCACCGGCGAACTTGGTCTCCAGCGGCTCAGTGTCACACAGGGTGATGTAATCAATGCCGGACTTGCCGGCAATGAGATTTTCCCAGGTAGTTTTAACATCCAGGCCGAGAGGGCAGAGGATGTCCATACCGGTAATGACAACTCGGTTGGTATGACTGTTGGTGGAGTTCATTGTATTTCTATAGTCCTCGCTTTAAAGTGTGATTCGCTGCTGAAATTGTGGGATAACATTATTTTAATCATAAATATGAATGTTCTGCAAGTTTTGCTTTGTTTTGACCCGTCACGAAGTAGACCCGTATAATGCTGATTGGCGGGATATTAATATCATGGAGGGTGGGGAATTGACCGGGAAATACAAAGAAACCAGAATCGCTCTGGACAGCCTGGGCTGTAAACTGAATCAGGCGGAAACGGAGCTTTTAGCCTGGCAGTTGGCTGAAGCAGGTTACCGGGTGGTGGCGTTGGAAGATGAGGCTGATATTTACATCCTGAACACCTGCACTGTGACCAGTGTTGCTGACCGTAAGTCACGCCACCAGCTTCGTCTTGCCCACCGCCGTAACCCGGCCACCCGTCTGGTGGCTATGGGTTGTTATGCGGAAAGGGCGCCGCAGGAACTTGGCCGTATTGAAGGGGTTAGCCTTGTCCTGGGCAACGAGCAAAAACCGCATTTAGTGCGCCTGCTGGAGGAGAGAGGCTATCTGGAGAGGCCGGTTAATGGGTGTGGCGGTGGTCAAAATGATGTTTATCGCACGCGTGCTTTCGTCAAAGTCCAGGACGGCTGTCATAGCTTTTGCACTTACTGTATCGTGCCGCTGGTGAGGCGTGTCGAGATGAGCGTGCCGGTTGAGCAGGTAGTGGCACTGGTCGGCAAGCGGGTGCAGGAAGGCTATCAGGAAGTGGTTTTAACCGGTACCGAGATTGGCTCTTACCGCTGTGATAGGGTTAATCTCAGGGACTTGCTGGATAGAATATTAAAAGAAACGGCAGTCAGCAGGTTAAGGCTGTCTTCACTACAGCCCCAGGAGATTTCCGCAGGGCTAATACAGCTGTGGCGTGACCGGAGGCTGTGTCCTCACTTTCACCTGTCTCTGCAGAGCGGCAGTGATAGCGTACTCCGCCGGATGAAGCGGCGCTATACCACGGTTGATTACCAGCGGGCAGTCTCGCTGATACGTGGAGTCGTGCCGGAGGCAGCCATAACCACCGATATTATTATCGGTTTTCCCGGTGAAACGGAAGAAGAGTTTAAGGAAAGCCATGATTTTTGCCGGGGGATGGGTTTTGCCCGTATCCATGTTTTCCCTTATTCCCCCCGTCCCGGGACCGAGGCGGCGCTGATGCCGGATATGGTAAAGGATAATATCAAGAAGGGGCGTACTCAGAGTATGCTGACTCTCGCTGAGGAAAGCGCCCGGGATTTCTGCCGCCGTTTTCTGGGAGAAGAGATGCCGGTACTGTGGGAGAAGCGGAGTGGCGGTATCTGGTCCGGTCTTACCGGAAACTATATCAAGGTGTATGCCAAAAGTTGTGAGGACTTGACCAACCGGTTGCTTTCGGTAAAGCTCCTGGAGCTTTATAAGGACGGGATGTGGGGAGAAGCCTGATAGCCTATGATTTTCACCGGCGTTGCCGCCGTGTCTCCGGTGGCTTGGTTTTTATCCTGCTCCTGCTGCCTGCGGCTATTAAAAAGTCAATATGCTTATGTATGGGGCTCCAGTACCTCTTTTATTGACCGTGTCGGCATCAGGTAGTCTTCCTCGGATAGATAGCTTTCACTGAGAACCCGCAGTTTTTCCAGGAGTGAATGGAAATTGATTGCCCAGCCGATGCCGAAAGCCTCAGGGGTAAAAATACGGCTGTCATCAGGGTTCCAGTAGGCTTGTTTGAGCCGTTCAATGGTAGGCATCCGGAAATCATACGGTATTAGACCAGCCACCTTTCCGTGCCAGGTCCTTTCTTCTCTGGGCTTTTCCAGTTCCTGGAATACCGCTGCCATGGCCAGAGTAATCATAGTGGCTTCAACGATTCTGCTAAACCATTTACTGTTCATATCCGCCCCCTTGATTCAGTCTCAATGTCCATTCCCATGACTATCGAGGTTTCAATCTGACGCTGTGGGATGTCCCAGTAGGTTGTCAGTAGTTCATCCCTCTCAGGTAGCTGGTGAAAGCCATGCTTCTGGTAAAAGGCTATCGCCTGCCGGGCATCAGCCCAGGTTCCTACCAGCAGTTGCCGGGTGCTGGTTAGGCCCTTGAGGTGATTTAACAGCTGGCTACCTATCCCTTGCTGCTGCCATTGTGGCAGTACATAGGCATGACGAATGAGGGTAACACCCTTGATCGGTTCAATGCCCATTACCCCGACCAGCTCGCCGTCTGCTTCCCAGCCGAAGAATGTTATCCGTTTCATTTCCCTGTCCAGTTCCTCCCGGGACATATAGGGCTGGTGGTAGCAATCCGCCGGTATAGAGCCTTCATAGGCTCCGGCAGCCTGGTTAATAACAAAGTATATTCTTTCTGTATCCTCATTCTGGCACTGGCGAATCATGAGGTAGTATCCCTTTCCTACGTTAATTATAGCATCAATAAGTGTCATATCAAAAAATTTTCCGGGGAATCTGCGGCTATTTAACAATGCATTTTAAAGACGATATATGTTAGAATTGTAGTTGTATTACTATTATCGTTTAATGGAGGATGCCGGATGAGTCCTAATTTTGACCTTGAGGAATTTGCCAGAACGGCGGACAGAATTAGAGAAAAGGCGAAGGCTGAAAATAGGTTGCTGGATAATCCCCCGGAAGAGGAATTAAGAGCGATTGTTGAGAGGCAACCGGGGATCAGGAAGACCGTTTACGGGAATTATGTTGCGGAAAGCGAGCCTACCTCCAGGTCGGCAGTGTTTACCAGAAACAGTGTTGATTCCTCCTTTGGTGAAGATGAAATCAAACTTCTGAACCAATGTGAGCAATGTCTGGCTCAGGAGAGGCTTATTTCTATTGATTGCATTGTGGGTAATGAAAGCAGTCAGACTGTGGTCAGGTTAATTATCCCCGAGAAATTTGCTCATGTTGCCTACGGTGGTAGAAATCTTTTTATCCCGGCAAAAACACCTGTAGAGAAGCCTGCTTATCAGATCATTTTCTTTGGGGATGAAGCCTGGGAAACCAATAAAACCAAGTCGCTCCCGGAGAAGGATATTACCATCAGGCTGGCGATGCTGGATGGTGGAAGATTCGTCAAGGTAGTGAGGAATAGTAATTATATTGGTGAATTTAAAAAAGGGGTTTTTGCTGCTGAAGACTGGGTAGCCAAGACCAGGAGGGGTGGCATTTTTCTGCACGCCGGCTGCCGTGAGGACTCTCTCCAGTTAGTGCATGGCGGTTACAGGCCGGTGCGTACGCTGCTGGTTGCCTTGAGTGCCAATGGCAAGACGACAACGACCTGTCAGATTCTGGCGCGTAAGGGGATGGAGAAATCCTGGCTGATTCAGGATGACGGTGGTACCCTGATGCCTGATGGCTCCTTCTACGGTTTTGAGGCGGGTGGGGTGTTTGTCAAGACGGAAGGAATCAACCCCGGGGAACAGGCTGAAATCTTTTACGGGTTACTGAAACGGGCTACCGTATGTGAGAATGTCTATGTCGGTGAGAGCGGGGATTTCGACTTTGAAAACTATGAAAGGACCTCCAACGGAAGAGCGGTTATTGCCAGAAAGGATTTTATGCATACCAGCCCGTATATTGATGTTGACCATATTGATAACCTGGTTATTATTACCAGAGGCCCGATGATTCCGGCGATATCCAAACTGACGCGGGAACAGGCGGTAGCCTTGATGGTTCTGGGGCAGGCCATGGAATCATCAGCGGGAGACCCTACTCAGGCGGGAAGTATCAAGAGCGAGTTTTTCTATGACCCCTTTGTTGCCGGTGATAAGGCCGAGCATGCCAATATCTTCTATGAAATAGTGAAGAATATTCCTGATATGAGTTTCTATTTGATGAATACCGGTGGGGTGGGTGAGATAACCCATTATAACTATAAGGATATTGCCGTGGCGCATACCATGGGGATACTGGACTCCCTGCTGAGGGGAGGACTTGAGGACTGGGTAGACTCACCAAGCGGCTTTCAGGTTCCCGCTGCGATAAGGGCAGTGGATGATATTCTGGTACACCCGGAGAGGCTTTATTCCCGGGTTGAATTTGAAGCCAAGCAGAGAGCTCTGAATCAGCTCAGGCTTGAGGCTGTTGCGAAAATCGGCAGTTCCCTGCATCCGGAAATCCGGAAGGTATTTTCGTCTGCTTAGGAAATCAACATAAGTGTTAGAATCTGACTGGTCAGGGCTTTTTCTTCCAGGGAAAGACTAAATGAGCAAGGCGGAATCTCCTCATCAGTTCGTTGTGTGTCAGAGCACGTGCGGTAATTACCATGTTTGTCGTTATTCCTTTCGGTTTGTTTTCCGGATCTGGCCGCCTTATTTCCGCTAGTTTGAGCTCATTGCGGTCGGCGGAAATACAGCAGTGAATAACCGACCAGTTGAATATGTCCGGATTATATTCCGGTCTGGTAGCGGCAAAATATTCACCGGTGATTTCAAGGCTTGCTATCTCTGCTACTCTAAATAGCTTCCACCCCGCCAGGTCGCCAAATTCACTATATCCGCTGACCTGGTAGCACCATAATGAGTCGCCGTCAACAGGGGTCAGCTTTCCCAAACAATAGGGTTCCACCAGGTGAAAACCGCCGTGATAGTGGAAATCAATAAGACATTTGGAACTAATTGCGGAACAGATTGTGGTTACGTGGTCAGCTCCGGCTTTTCTGCGGGTCAGCGTGATGTGTTGAGGGAAATATCTTTTGAGGTTTTTATAAATCTGGCACACAAGGACAGTTTACATAACTGGAGATATCGTGTCAATACGAAACAAATCTCAGGTGCCGCCGGTGGGAAGAAATTAGCTTCTGACCAGCAGAAGTGGTGTTTTGCCCCCCATCAGGACCTTCTGAGCCACACTGCCCAGAGCCCAGGCACTCAGGCCGGTCCTTCCGTGTGTAGACATCGCTACCATATCAATATTAAGTTCATCAGCGAGGTTGATAATCTCTTCAGCGGCATCGCCCGTTCTAACTTTGTAGGCATTGGTAATCCCTTCTTCCTCAAGCAAACTACAGATTCTTTTCAGGTAGCTTTCCGCCTCTGAGACAGATTGATTATCCGGCGACACTACATGGAGGACGGTAAGCTCTGCCGCAAGCCGGGAAGCGATTTCCGCAATATAGGGAATCACCACTTGGCTCCTTGTCGAGCCATCCAGTGGTACCAGCACCTTCTTTAATATGTTCTTTTCCTGTACGTCAGCATGTGTGCCTCTGGCTCTAATAAGCATCAGCGGCTGTCTGATTGTTGATCGCACCACCTTATCCGCCACGCTGCCCAGTGCCCAGCGCCCGATACCGGACCGGCCGTGAGTTGCCATGATAATCAGTTTGAAGTCGCCTTTGTTGACATAGCTGATGATGCTATCGGCAGGGTAACCGACCCGCGTTGCTGAACCTACCGTGATTGATTTACCAGCCGGTTGCTCAAGGTACTTTTCGGCATTGTGTTTGGTGTCCCTCGTTATCTTTTCAATGTAGCTCTGGCACTCCTGGTACTCAACGGCTTCTGCCGATTCGAGAACGGAAAACAAGGTAATTTGCGAACCGAGCCTCCCCGCCAGTTCCTCAGCGTAGGGCAAGGCTATCTCCGCCAGTTCGGAACCATCCAGTGGCACCACTATTTTTTCGTACATTTCTTAACCTTACTGCTCTGATCCGGATGTTCAAGCTTATCTCCGGAGCCGTTTAGCTGAGCAGCAATGGCTTTTTCTATTCTTAGTTGGTCAATTCTATAACATTATTATCAATTTTGGAATACATTTTACCTGGATTATCAATACTTTTTTGGTTTTGGCTTTACTTCGCGGGATTGACAAAGATGGCTTGGCCGCTTAAAAATTATCTGGCGGTAATGATTATGCCAATAAAACTGACGGCGCATGTTTATCAGGCTCCGGGACGCTGGTATCCGGGGTGCCAATCTGGTACGGAGGCTGGAAAAAAGATTACCACACCAGCCTAACTCCACCCTCTAAGCTGGTAATAATCAGCCAGCATTTTATTAAAGTCAGATTTTAAGAGCACTTTGCCGCTATCCTCCAGTTTTTCCTCGAAGAACCTTCCGGGGAGTGTGTCTGCGGTTGGCGGCATACCTTCACGCAGGTTAAATTCCCTGGCTTGATTGGTAATATTGGCAGCCAGTCTCTGCAGATCACTTTTATCTAAATCCATGCCGGTAGTGCCTTTGACAATTGATGAGAGCGTCTCCCAGGGGTACAGGTCCCGGAAAAAGCGGCAGATAATCAGGGCATCAAAAAGGGTGTGCCTGTCTTCAAAGTCAGCCAATAATTCCGCTTTACCCTCTATTTGGTCGGGCTCTATCATTCCTGACAGCTCTGCTTTATAGACCGTTGCCCTCAAGTGACAGGCGCCCCTGTCTGAAGTGGCGTAAGCCAGCCCCATTCCCTTTAAGACACGGGGTTCATAGCCCGCGGGTTCCAGTCCCTTAACGTGAACTGCCAGGTCTTCCAGCCCCCACTCTTTGCTGGCAGGTACTATTCCGTCTGCCAGAGTATTGCCGATGCCCTCTCTACGGGCAATCTTTTTCAGGATCCCGGCGATGCCATCATAATCGCCGTACTCAATCTTCTCCCCCAGTGATTCCCGGTGCGAAGCCTCTATGGTGAAGGCAGCGAGATTGCCCGCCGTCATGGTGTCGATACCCAGTCGGTCACATAAATCGTTAAGATAGGCAATCTCCCTGATATCATCGAGCAGGCACAGTCCGCCAAAAGCATAGATGGTCTCATATTCCGGCCCCTCGATTACCAGCCCCTTATGTCTCCCGTCAACAACCTCGGTTAGATTGCCACAGGCCAGAGGGCATTTGGGGCATGCTTGAGCGCGGACATTGCATTGCTCAAGCAGGGCATCGGCGCTTATCTTTGGCCACCTGTCAAACGTCCCCCGTGACCAGTAACGGGTAGGAAAGGCGCCCGCCCGGTTGGTGGCAGCCACCAGCATGGGCGTGCCCAGTTTCCTGTAATTTAGCGCTCCGGCATCCGTTTTGGCCTTACTGGCGGTATCTTTCCATACCTCATTAAGAATGTCGGCATTGGCTGTGTTTCTGGGCCGGTCACCGTGGAAGACAACTGCTTTGATTTTCTTTGAGCCTAAAACTGCTCCGGTTCCTGCCCTCCCCGCCGACCTCCAGTAATCATTTTCGATTACGGCAAACCTGACCAGGTTTTCCCCGGCCGGGCCGATAACGGCGATGCCGGCATCTTTCACCCCGACTTCCCTGCGGACGATGTCTTCGGTTTCATAGGTTTCTTTTCCCCAGATATGGGCAGCGTCATGAAATAGCACATGGCTACCGTAAATTTCAAGATAGACGGGCTTTGCCGAAGCACCTTTGATTGCCACGGCATCATAGCCGGTCCGGCTTAATGGTTCGGCTACGGTGCCGCCGGCATAGGACTCGGCGTAAATTCCGGTCAAAGGTGATTTGGTGAAGACCCCGTATCGGGACGAACCAAGAACTCTGGTATCGGTAGCCGGCCCGGTGGCGAAAACAATAACGTTGTCTGCGGAGAGGGGCTCAAGGCCGGATTGTGTATTGTTCAACAAAAGATAAGTGCCCAGCCCTTTACCGCCCAGAAATTGCCGGTAGATTTCATCATCGATATTTTGTTCAACAAAAGACCTCCGGCTAACATCGATATGCAGTACTTTGTTGTGAAAACCCTCCATCTTCTCTCCTTTTGGCGCTACTTTCTATTACTGAAAGCGGTCATCATTTCCGCTGCCCGGAAAGAACTGCGCACAAATGGGCCCGAGGCTATGTAGCCAAAGCCCATTCTCTTTCCCAGTCTCGGAAACTCCCCGAATTCCTCCGGGGTAACATACCTTACCACCGGGTGGTGCTCTGCCGAGGGAGCCAGGTACTGCCCGATGGTCAGAGCGTCACAGCCGACGTTACGCAGGTCTTCCATTACCGCAACCACTTCCGGATATTCCTCGCCCAGCCCCAGCATCAGCCCCGATTTGGTCAATATATTGCCGTCCATGGCTTTTACTGCCCGCAATAGATCGAGTGAGCGCCGGTAATCAGCCCGGGGACGTACCTGGTCATAAAGGCGCGGAATGGTCTCCACATTGTGGTTAATAACCTCCGGGGCGCTATCAACTAAAATTCGCAATGCCTCCTGAGAACCCCCGAAATCAGGAATAAGCACCTCGATAGTGGCACGGGGGCTGGTCTGCCGGATGGCGCTTACCGTGATGGCGAAATGCGTGGCGCCGCCGTCGGCTAAATCGTCCCTGGTGATGGAGGTGACGACAACGTGCTTTAATCCCAGTTTAGCCGCCGCCCGGGCGACATTCCCCGGTTCATCCGTGTCAAGAGGAGCGGGTCTGCCCTTACTGATGGCACAAAAACGGCAATTACGGGTGCAGGTGTCTCCCATAATCAGGAAGGTGGCCGTGTGCTGTGAAAAGCACTCGCCCAGGTTGGGACACAGCGCACTCTGACAGACGGTATGCAGTGATAATCCGTCCAGCAGGGCCTCCATCTCAGCCAGGACAGACTGAGATGGCGCTTTCTTCTTCAGCCATGCCGGATGCTTAGCGGATATAATAGCCATTAAGCTCCTCGGCTGACCTCCTTCTGATATCTATATTAAAGACCTTACCGAGCTGCTCAATCAGGCACGAAGTTACTTCTTCCAGGGCGAGGTCACGCCCCAGCAACCGTGAAATCGAGGTTACCTGCCGGTCAGGAATACCGCAGGGTTTAATGTAGCCGAATTGCTTCAGGTCGTTATTGACATTAAGAGCAAAACCGTGCCTGGTGCCCCAGTGCCTTACCCGGATACCCAGGGCACAGACCTTTTCCTTTCCCGCCCAGACACCGGGGTATTGCGGGTCACGCCGGGCGGAGACGGAGAAAGCGTCCAGGGTGCGTATAATGACCTCCTCCAGGTGGCGCACGTACTGATGGAGGCCCTCCCTCTTGCTTCTAAGGTCGAAAATCAGGTAGCCCACCAGCTGCCCCGGGTTGTGGCAGGTGATGTCTCCACCCCGGTCAACATGGCGGACGGGTATCCCTTCTCCGGCCAGCAGTTCCCGGGGGACAATGATGTTTCTCTCGCTGCCGGATGCCCCGATCGTAATTATTGATGGGTGCTGCAGCAACAGCACTATATCCGGAATCTTACTGGCAAGGCGGGCGGATAGCAGGTTATCCTGTAACCGGAGGGCTTGCTCATACTCGACAAGGCCGAGGTCATAGGCGCGGCACGGGCTGCCTCCGGAGACAACTTTTTCTCTTGGCTTAGAAATGGATGGTCTTACCGCCAACATCTAACGCAGCCTCCATCACCGCTTCGGATAGGGTGGGGTGAGCGTGAATGGTAGCGGCGATGTCTTCAACAGTGGCTTCCATTTTTATCCCGAGTACAGCCTCGGCCACCAGCTCGGTGGCTTGAGCGCCGACGATGTGCACCCCCAGGATTTCTCCATAGCTGGCATCGGCAATAATCTTGACCATGCCCGCTGTATCATTTGCTATCAGTGCCTTACCGCTGGCGGTGAAGGGGAAGCGGCCCACCTTGATCTCTTTATATCTTTCCCTGGCTTCGGTCTCGGTCAGCCCGACACTGGCTAACCCGGGAGAGGTATAAACACAGCGCGGGACAGACCGGTAGTCCATCTTTACATCCGCCCCCATAATGTTCTCCACAGCGCATTTACCCTCGTCCATAGTGACGTGAGCCAGCATCATTCCCCCCACCACGTCGCCGATGGCATAGATACCCGGGATACTGGTCTCCATCCGCTCGTTCACCGCAATTCTGCCATTATCTATAGCCAGCCCCGGTTTATCCGCTCCCAGGTCATCAATATAGGGGCTTCGCCCCACCGCAAGCAGAACCTTCTCTGCCGTCCTCTCCTGCTGGCCGTTCTCTTTGGTGGTGAAGGAAACCGCTTCTCCCCCCTGCCTGGCACTTTCAATGCCGGTAACAGTGGCGCCGGTAAATATCTCAATTCCTTCCTTCTTCAAGACACCCTCAAGCGCGTTGGCGGCTTCCGTGTCCTCGGCGGGCAGTATCTGGGGCGCCATCTCTATGATGGTCACCTCGCTGCCCAGCCTGCGTAGTATCTGGGCGAACTCCAGACCGATTACTCCGCCACCGATGATGACCATGCTCCGGGGAAGCTGCACCAGGTTTAAGGCCTGGTCACTGTTTATCACGCCAGGATTATCAATGCCCTTAAGGGGTAGCGTAGTCGGCTGGGAGCCGGTAGCGATGACGATGCTATCGGCAGATATTCTATCGTTTGTCCCCGAAACCGCCACCGTTCTGTCATCGAGCAGGGAGGCAGTACCCTGAATAACATCAATCTTGTTCTTCCTCATCAGGGAGTTAACACCGTTGACCAGTCGCTTGACTACAGCCTGTTTGCGTTCGTTCACTGCCGTAAAGTCCACAGAAAAGCCCTCCACGGAAATACCATAGGTGCCGGCGTTCTTGATACTGGTCAGCAGTTCGGCTGCTTGCAGCAGAGCTTTGGTGGGAATGCAGCCGCGGTTGAGGCAGGTTCCTCCCAGTGCGTCCTTTTCCACAAGAGTCACCTGAGCGCTGAGCTGGGCGCCTCTAATGGCAGCTACATAGCCACCGGGGCCTCCACCAATGACGACAATACGCTTGGCCACGGACTTGCTCCTTATTTTTCTGACTGGGGAGATGCCGCGGTGTTGTATAAGAACGAAACAGGGTTTTCGATGTAATTTCTCAGGCTTTGCAGGAACCGGGCGCCAATAACGCCATCAAGAACACGGTGGTCAATGGAGAGCGTCAGCGTCATCATCGGTCTGGCGACTACCTTTCCGTGTCTCGCCACGGCTCTGTCGGCAATACGGCCGACGGCTAAGATAGCCGCCTCAGGTGGTTGCAGGATGGCGCCGAACTGGTCTATGCCGAACATGCCGAGGTTGGAGATGGTGAAGGTGCTGTTCCTCATCTCAACCATACCCAGTTTGCCGGCCCTTGCCCGCCGGGTCAGTTCGGCCCTGGCGCGGGTGATTTCCGCCAGCGACTTTTTATTGGCCTGGCGGATGACTGGCACCAGCAGACCATCCTCTACAGCGGTAACCAGCCCGATATCGATTCTCCTGAACAGCCTGACTGACCCGTCAATGTAGGTACAGTTCATCGCTGGGTTGTCCTCCAGCGCTTTCGCCACTATCTTGATAAGCAGATCGGTGACGGTAAGCCGTATCCCCGTTTCTTGCTCAATGGCTGGCAGCAGACTTTCACGGGTGCTGCCGAATTCCTGCGTGTCAACCTCTATCGTCAGGTAGAAGTGAGGCGCCTGGAAGCTTTCTGTCATGCGCCGGGCAATAACCTTGCGCATCGAGGATAACGGCGCCAGTTCCTCTTTCGCCAGCCCCGGTTCTTTCGCCTCTGGTGGAGCGGCTGTCCTTTCCGCAGCCGCCCGCAGCACATCCTCCCGGACTATCCTGCCGCCCGGCCCCGTTCCTTCTAATGTATTCAGGTCAATATTATGCTCTTGGGCTATCTTTCTGGCTACTGGTGAAGCCTTGAATTCCCGGTCTTTCCCCGGCGCTGCGGGTAACACCGGCGCTTCCCGGGCCGGTGCCGGTGCTTCCGCCGGTGCCTTGGCTCTGGCAGCGATTGCCGGTTCCGGCACCTCGGGTGCTTCCTCTCCCGGCTCAAGAATAAAGGCGATGGTGGTGCCCACCGTTACCTCGTCCCCCTCCTGTGCCATTACCTTGCCCAGGATGCCCGATGCCTCAGCCTCAACCTCAAAGGTCACCTTCTCTGTTTCTATCTCGACAATGCCCTCCCCCTTCTCCACACGGTCACCCTCCTTTTTCAGCCACTTGGTAATTTTGCCGGTGACCATGGCTTCGTCAAGTTTGGGTAATATTATTGCGGTAGCCATCTTGCCGTCTCCTTAAGCATTAGCCTGGTTCTTCGCTTATGAGCCGCGAACTTACTTACCCATTAATTCCAGAGCGCCGTTGACAATGTCGCCTTCATTGGGGAGGACGTAGTCCTCCAGACGGGGATTAAAGGGTATCGGCGAGTCCAGCGCGGTTACCCGTTTAATCGGCGCATCCAGGTAGTCGAAAGCCTTCTCGGCTACAATAGCGGCCACCTCGGCGCCATACCCGCCTGTCCGGCAGGCTTCATGAACTATCATTATCCGTCCCGTTTTCTTTAACGATTCCAGTACCGGCTTCTCATCCAGTGGCCTCAGCGTCCGCGGGTCAATTACCTCCAGTGAGATACCGTCTTTTTGCAGGGTCCCGGCAGCCTGCAAAGCCAGGCTAACGCATTGCGAGGTAGCCACCACGGTAATGTCGTCACCCTGGCGTTTAACATCTGCCTTCCACAGCGGTACCAGATACTCCTCTTCGGGGACATCCCCGTTCATGTTATAGAGATTTTTATGCTCGATGAATATCACCGGATTATCATCCCTGATGCTGGACTTGAGAAGTCCCTTGGCATCATACGGGTTGGAAGGCATCACCACTATCAGTCCCGGTATATGAACGTATAGCGCCTCCAGCGACTGTGAATGGTGCAACCCGGCTGACCTGCCCCCGCCGCCCTGTGTCCGTATTACCAGCGGCACCTTGACCGCCCCACCGGTCATGTAGCGGAACTTGGCTATCTGATTGAAGACCTGGTCCAGGGCGAGGAGGGAGAAGTCAATATACATTATCTCGGCTACCGGGCGCATGCCGACCAGAGCGGCTCCCAGCGCGCCGCCGGCTACACCCTGCTCAGCCAGAGGCGTATTCCTTACCCGGTCATGCCCGAATTCCTCCACCAGCCCCTGGGTTACCTTGTAGGCGCCGCTATATTCGGCGATATCCTCACCGAAGAGAAAAACCTTTTCATCACGGAGCAGCTCTTCCCGCAGAGCTTCCCGCAGTGCTTCACGGTAGGTCAATTCTCGCATTTTTACCTCCTGCCTCAATCTGCTTTAGCAGTAGATATTTTCCAGAGCATCTTCTACCTTTGGTTCCGGACTCTCCGCGGCGAACCTGACTGCCTCATCAAGCTCTTTCGCCAGGCTGCCCCGGAGGCCTTCAATCTCCGCTTCGGTAATCACACCTGATTCTAATAGACATTTCTGTAGCCGCTCAATGGGGTCGAACTTCTGGTACTCCTCGATTTCCGCTTTACTCCGGTAGCTGGTTCCCGGGTCGCCCATGTGATGCCCGTGGTAGCGGTAAGTGGCGGCATCAATCAGGGTGGGCCCCTTACCGTTTCTGGCTCGTTCTATTGCTTCACTGGCGGCTCCAGCCACCGCCTCGGCGTCATTGCCGTCCACGCTCACGCCGGGGATGGCATGGGCCTTGGCTCTGTCTGCCAGCGTCTCCAGCTTGGTATAGTCCTTTTGCGGTGTGCTCATCCCGTACTTATTGTTCTCGCAGACAAAGACCACCGGCAGGTCAAAGACTGCTGCCATTCCCAGTCCTTCATGAAAGGCACCGGTGCAGGTAGCGGCGTCACCGATGAAACAAACGGTTACCCGGTCCAGGTTCTGCATCTTGCAGCCGAGGGCGACACCGCTGGCAATGGGTACGCCAGCGCCAACAATGGCTGTGGCGCCCAGCATATTGAGGTCTGCCGCCACGATATGCATTGAGCCGCCTCTGCCCTTGCAGTAGCCCGTCTCCCTGGCGTAGAGTTCAGCCATCATGCGGTCGAGCCTGGCTCCCTTGGCGACGATATCACCGTGACCGCGGTGGGTGGTCAGGATGTAGTCATCCTCTCTGAGAAAGGCGCAGACTGCGGCTGGTATTGCCTCTTGCCCGACTGAGGCATGGATGAAACCGGGACAGTTGCCCTTACGGTACTCCGCTATTGCCCTCTCTTCAAAGGCTCGTATCCTGACCATTGTCCGGTAGATTTCTTTGAGCTTATCGTTGTCTATCTTCTCCATATATCTCCTCCCTCAGCTATCGTGTATATATTGGAGACACCGGCAAGAAATTCAGATGCAAGCATACGCCATTGCAATCTTTCATGTCAAATATTTTACCATGTAAAAACACCCGCCGGCGCATTTGACAAGTTGAGAATAGTGGCATAGAATTCTCCAATCAGTCCGGAACAGCGTTACCACACGTGGAAAGGGGGTAAGCACAGTGACGATTGGTACTATGGCGGTTGATTTTGAGGAAAGGGTCAACTACGAACGGTTACGCCGGGAGCGGCTGACCAGGGCGAAGGAGCAGTTAAAGGCACATGGTCTGGGCGCTCTGCTCTGCTACGATTTTGACAATATCCGTTATATTACCGGGACTCATGTTGGTGAGTGGGCCAGAAATAAAATGCAGCGCTATGTGATTCTACCCGGGGACGCTGACCCCATTCTCTATGACCCGGCGGCCCCTGCCAAGCGGAAGACAGCACCGTGGATCGCTGACCGCGTTTTTCCGGCGGTGGGGTCGATGAGGGGTGCCATCCCGCCTGAGGTCGGTAATGTTGAAGCACTGGCCAGGACGGTCAAACAGGTTCTTTCCGAATACGGCGTTGCTGATAAACCGCTCGGGATTGATATTCTTGATGTCCCCTTTTTAAAGGCGCTGGAAAGGGAGAAGATAGAGGTAGTGGACGGGCAGCAGGCAATGCTGGATGCCCGGATCATCAAGACCAGGGATGAAATTGAACTGCTAAAGCTCGCTGCCGCTATGGTGGATGCAGCCTATGGAGAGATTGTCAAGAATATCAGCCCCGGTGTCAGAGAAAATGACCTGGTTGCCATCGCCAACCAGACACTGTTCACATTGGGCTCCGACCTGGTGGAGTGTGTGAACAGTGTTTCCGGGCCACGTGCCCAACCGCATCCCCACACCTTCAGTGACCGCATCATCCGGCCGGGCGATATGGTTTTCCTTGATATCATGCATTCCTTTAACGGCTATCGGACCTGTTATTACCGGACCTTTGTCTGTGGCCAGCCTACCAAAGCACAACTTGAGGCTTATGAGAAGGCCTGGACCTGGCTGAAGAAATCTATTGACGCCGTCAAGCCAGGCGCTACCACGGCCGACGTGGCTGGCTGCTGGCCGCCGGCAGAAGAGTTTGGCCTCAAAGATGAACGTGAGGCGTTTTTACTTCAGTTTGGTCACGGTGTCGGCATGAGCATCTGGGAGAAACCGGTTATCTCCAGGCTCTTTTCAATGGAGCACCCGTTTACCATCAAAGAAGGCATGACCTTTGCCCTGGAAACCTACTGCCCATCGGCAGACGGGAAAGGCGCCGCCAGAATTGAAGAGGAGGTTGCTGTCACCAGCGACGGATGTGAAAGATTATTTCAGTTCCCCTGTGAGGAATTAATCTCCTGCGGTGTCCCCGGAAGCATGGCTTATTGAGTTCGTCAAGTAAGTAAGGGGGGCTGGCTAATGCTGAACCGTTTATTTTAGTTAATTGTCTGGGGGATTTCTAAAAAATAGTCACGGAGTGTATTTTCAAAACGCAAGGTGATATAATCAGACGCTGAATTACCCTGATAAGGGTAAGAATAATAAAAAAGGAGGTTGCAGGACGTGTTAGATGAGCTTTCAATTCCAAAAGAATGGGCTGCGGAAGCGGATGTTCTTGTCATCGGGGCGGGAACTGCCGGTTTAGCCGCAGCGGTTGAGGCCACTGCGGCAGGAGCCGAAGTGGTAGTTCTGGAGCAGATGCCATCTTGTGCTGGCAGTCTCTCGGTCTGCGCTGGCAATATTAACTTTGCCGGAAGCGGCTTTCAACGGAAACAGGGTATTGAGGATAAGCCCGATAATTACTATGAAGATGGTCTCAAGGGTTGCCGTGGGGAGAAGGCAATGTGGAGGGCGTTTGTGGATAATCACCTTCAGTCCTATGAGATGATTACCGGTCTGGGCTACGAACCTATGGCGGTATGGCTTCTCCCCGGTCATAATATACCGAGGTCTCACTACTTCGTCGGTGGGGGTCCCCAGCTCCTCAAACTTCTTGAGCGTGGCAGCAGGGAGCGGGGCGCTAAAATCCTCTTCAACCATAAGGCTCAGAGATTGATTGTGGATCCTGAGCGTAAAAGAGTTATTGGCGTAAAGGCGGAATCAGACAAAAATATCATGAACTTTAAAGCTAGAAAAGCGGTAATCATATCTTCGGGTGGCTTTGGTAACAACCCCAGGATGGTGGAGGAGTTCAAGGGTCTCAGTTATGCCAAAAGGTGCTTGCCTACGATGAGAGGGCATACCGGGGAAGGCATCAGAATGGCTATGGCAATTGGCGTGGCTACCAGTCATATCGGCACTGCCGCGATGCCATCGATTCCCATGGATGCCAATACGAAAAACCCGGCTGCCATTACGCTTCACCATACCTTGTGTGGCTCCATATTTGTCAATTCCCAGGGTAAACGGTATGTGGATGAATGCCTCCAGATCTTTCCTTATCTGGGTGAGTCTTCCTTTGCGCAAGCCGGTGACAATGTTTATACCATTTATGATAGTAAAATCAGGGAAATGATAGAACTTGTTGATTGGTCCATATACCAGGAATATCAGGATGACACGCTTGAAGGGCTGGCCAAACAACTGGGCATAGAACCGGGAGCGCTTAAGGAAGGGATAAAAGAATACAACGATGATATTGATCAGAATGGATACGACACGAAGTTCGGGAAGAAGCTGCTGCTGGCACACGTAAATGCGCCTCCGGTGAAGGTAGAGCAGCCCCCATTTTATGGACTCAAATTGATGCAATGCTTTACCTCATATAAGGGCGGGCTGAAGATTAACGAAAAGGCGCAAGCTATAGACCAGTACGGGAATGTTGTTCCTGGATTGTATGCAGCCGGCGAAGGCGCTGGTGGTTTATTCGGTGAGGGCTACTATCTCTGCGGAACTATGATCTGCATGTCGCTGACCTTTGGTCGTCTCGCCGGAATAAACGCCGCTGCGGAATAAGCTTAATTTAAACCCGCTTGGTAGCTGCCGTTAATTGAACGCGGCGGGGAAAGTGTAACCTTTAAATATTAAACACGGTTTTTATGATGTCTGTCATGATTAATAAAGGTGAGTGCGAAGGCTGCGGCACCTGTCTGGCGATATGCCCTAATTCGGCAATTGTTTTAAAAGAAGTAGAAGGCTCAATCATCGCTGAAATAGTTAACGAGCTGTGTGATGAGTGTGGTGAGTGTATAGAGTTTTGTTTAAGGGGGGCAATTAATAAGGTTTAAATGCTTGCCTGCCTCTCCCCTCCACTTGCTCATCCGGGTCTCATCATGTTCGGCAAAAACAGAGCTATCTGAGGAAAAGCAATCAGGATAACCAGGCAGACTAGCATTGAGCCCAGGAAGGGGAATGCTCCCCGGAATATGGTGTAAACGGGTACGTCCCGGACATAACCCGCGAGGCCGAAAACCACCATGCCAACCGGTGGAGTAATATGCCCCATCAGTACCGTAATAATTGTCAGCGTTGCCAGCCAGACAGGGTCAAACCCCAGGCTTACCAGTACCGGATGTAGAATTGGCACGGTAAGCATCAGCATTGCCATGATATCCATAATGAAACCAATCAGGATGAAGAATATCAGGGCAATTACCAGAATGACATAAGGTGAAACGTCAAGCACGGCTATGGTTTCTGACAGGAGCATGGGAATCTCGGTTACTACCAGGAACCGACTGTAAATCATGGTGCCGATGATAAGGAGAAAGACCATTCCGTACAGTTTGGCGGATTCGCGGAGCGCGGAGATAAAGCCCTGCCAGGTTAAGCGTCTGTTAGCCAGGCCGATGACGATAACCCCAAAGACGCCGACCGCCCCCGCTTCGGTAGGGGTGAAGAAGCCGGCATAAATACCACCCAGCACCAGTATAATTAAAATTATGCTGGGGATAGTAAGCCTGGTTGAGACAAACCGCTCCTTCCAGCTGGCTCTAGGTGATGGTTGAGCCAGTTCGGGGTTTATCCGGCACAGAATCCATATCGTAACCATAAAGAGGAGGGTTAGGAGTATCCCCGGCAATACACCGGAGATAAAAAGTATGCCTATGGACTGGTTGGTGATAATAGCATAGAGCATGAAGCCCATACTGGGAGGGATTAAGAAGCCCAGATTGCCGCCGGCGGCGAGGACGCCGAGTGACAGCTTATCATCATAATGATATTTCCTCATCTGCGGTAGAGCAACCGCGGCTACCGTCGTCGCCGTGGCAAGAGCACCGCCGCAGATGGCAGCGAACATGGCACAGGCTCCCGAGGTTGCCATAGCCAGGCCGCCACGCCAGTGCCCTATCCACTTGTGGATGGCTTCAAAAGCACCATCACTCAGTCCTGTTTGAGAGGCAAGGAACCCCATTGATACAAAGAGGGGTATAACGCAAAAAGTGTACGAAGCTGATGTCCTGAAGGCATCTATGGCCAGGATGTTCAGCCCTCCCTCCATCCCTCTTACGATACCCAGCCCGATGAATCCGACAAGAGCCATAGATATACCAATGGGCATATTCAGGAAGATAAACACGAAGACCACGACAATGCCAATGAGGCCCATCATTTGCAGGCTCATTTTTTAAATGCTCCAATTACAAAATTAATAATGTTAATTAAGAGTAAGATGCCAGCCATTATACTGCCGAAGGCGACTACGTATAAGAAGGGATAGTAGGGTATACCCAGTATCCCGGTTACCTTACCTATGTCCCGGATGAATGCCGCCTGTAATATGCTTTGCCAGCCAATCAAAGCGAAGACAACCATGGAAATGAAATCGGTCACTATATCAATAATCCGCTGTGCTTCCGGAAAACGGGATGTCAACACGTTAACGCTGATATGTCTCTGCAGACTGGTGGTATAGGTCAGTGCGAAGAAGACACAGACAACAAGAAAGACTTCAATAAGTTCAAAACTGAATGACAATGGGCTGTTGAAGAGGCGGCGTATAACAACATCCACCACCACCAACAGCACCATTGCCATCAGCGTAACTAATCCCATGTCGCCAATCCGGCGACTAACCAGTTCCAGAATCTTGTTAACCGAATTCAAGTCTTTTTCCGTATTTGACCTTATTATCTATCTGGCGTATTACTTGGCGTATTTTTCCTTTATTAGCTGGAGGTCATCAAATATGGCCTGTCCCGGCCGTCCGGCAGCTTCCTGCTCGGCAATCCACTCGTCAATTATCGGGTTGACTACTGCCTTCCATCTTGCCCTCTCGTCTTCAGGCAGGTAGTAGATCGGCGGGTTACCCACCTTCTGGTCGTGGTCTATTACCGCCTGCCTGAACCCTTCTTCCTCCTCGTCAAAAATCCGGCCGCACTCCCTTGCTTTCTCAAAACCGCCGGCTTCTTCGAAGGCTTGCTGGATATCTGCAGGCAGGCTGTTCCAGGTGTCCCAGTTCATTATGACCACATTGTCATGAGTTGCCAGGTCAATATTGGCAATACGGTATTTGGTAAGCTCGTACGTCTTCCAGCCCAGGTAGGCGCCTTCCCACTCATGCCAGGTGAGGTCAATAAGGCCCCTCTCCAGGGCAGTGTACATTTCCGGTGGAGGCATAGAGGTGGTAGCCAGCCCTAGTTTGGCGAATATCGCGGCCTCTACCGGTGACGGGGCCGCCGTCCTCAGGCCATCGAGGTCTTCAAGGACTTTTACTTCCTTTGTGGAGAAGGCGTTAAAAAGGCCCGTGGTATGGACATAGAGCACCTTTCCCTTGCTGTAGTCGGTATCCTCCAGATATTTTTCCGTCAATTCCCAGTACGTGGCGCTGGCAGCTTCAGCTGATCTGAACTGCATGGGGAGTTCTATTATGCCACTCATGGGGAAAACACCGGGGTAGAAGCCGGTGCTTACCAGGCCGATATCAGCGGTACCCTTGAGTACCAGGTCGTACTGGTCTGCCGGTCCACCAAGAGCTCCACCGGGGTAAGTGGTTATCTTGACCCTGCCCTTGGTGAGCTCCTCCACTTTTTCACAAAAAGGAACATGAAAAAGTAAATGCGGTACGGCTTGTGGGCCCTGATAGTTGGTGAATTTCAACTCAATGACTTCTGGAGCTGGCGCCGGTGCTGGCTCAGGTGCTGGCGTTGGCTCAGGTGCTGGCGCCGGTTCCGGTGCTGGCTGGGCACAACCACCGAGGATGAGACCGCTTACCAGTACCGCCATCAGTGCGACTATCAATAATCTTTTCAAAGTTCTCTCCTTTCTGGGTAGTAGTGAATTAGTCGATTAATAACTAATTCTATGTTACATAATCACCTCCTATTCAATTTTACATGCCACATTAATATATACAACTTTTAGAATCATAATGTGCCAGTTTCGTTTTGTCAATACTTGCGGAGCTTATATTTACAATCATCTATTATCCAGATCACCGCGGTGATAATTATTGCTTGTGGTTGCACATTGTATCATCGCCGTTACGTGCTGTCAATATTGTTGTGTTTGGAATTTGATTGTTGAATATTCTATTACGGGAATTTATACTATACAGAGACACCGTGATTAAACCGTGATTTATGCTGCTGCTGATGATGAGTAAGCAGTAGTTGAGGCGGTGGCAGTCATATCATGCAGCAATTTAATGTCTGGATTACGAATTATCTGTAGCGGGTGAGAGGGATGAAAATCGAGAGATGCAAAGGAAGCCGGGATTTGTCTCCTGCGGAAATGGGGGTGTTCCGCTTTATAGAGAGGGTATTCAGGGAGTGCTGCCTTAAATGGGGATTTGAAGAAGTGCGGACACCAACTATTGAATATCTGAACCTGTTTACCTCAGCAGGGATGCTTACTCCCGGCATGTTGAGTAAGGTATATTCTTTCCTGGACTGGGATGGCTGGAGCGGGGAACGGGTGGTACTGCGGCCGGACGGTACTATTCCCGTGGTCAGACTTTATATTGATAGCCTGGCTGATAGGGACCTGGCCAAGCTCTTTTATGTGACCAACATTTTTATTTTTGATGAGACAGGGCAGCAGAACCGGGAAAGATGGCAATGTGGCGCGGAGCTTATCGGGAAGGGTTCAGCTGCGGCGGATATTGAATTAATATCGCTTTCCCGGGAAGTTCTGGATAAGCTGGGAATTACCGGTGTTGAGTTACGTTTGTCGCATGCGGGTCTGGTCAAGGCATTGCTGGCCAGACTCGGGCTCAGTCCTGAAGAACAAGCCAGGCTCCTTGACCAGATTTTGGACGGAGAGGAAGGTGCGTTAGACAGATTGAAAGCGGAGAGCCGTGAGCTGGGGAGTGCCTTACTGCCTTTGTTTAATCTGAAAGGACAGTCACCGGGCTTTCTCAAGAATCTCCGCGCTCTGGCTGCGCAGGATTTGCCTGAATTGAAACCTCATCTTGATGATTTCATGAAAATAGTTGATTACCTGGAGGCCCTTGGGTGTGACTATCAGATTGATATTGCGTCAGGCGCCGGCTTTGAATACTACACCGGTCTGGTCTTTCAGTATTTCCTGGGCGGGGAAAAGGTGGGTGGCGGAGGAAGATATGATAACCTTGTTCCGGCAATGGGGGGTAAGAATGTCCCGGCGTCAGGGTTTGCCCTTTACCTTGACCGCTTGGTGAACCTGGTGAAACCGGAAGCAGTGGGGCAATGTCCCTCACGCCGGATTCTGGTCAGCGTGAAATCCGGAGAAAAGCGCCTTTTAGAGCGGGTATGTGAGGTCACCCGTTGCCTCCGTGAGGGTGGCTACACAGCGGAAATCGACCTTGGGGCCAGGGAGCCAGCAGGCCTGCGGTGGTCTCTTGAAGTTGGCGGTGAAGGAGCGCCATTTACTTTAAAGGACAGATTAACCACCGGCTCTTTGCCGGCAAATACGGCTGGTGAAGTCTTAGCTTTACTGGAGGAGAAAAGTGCCGATAAAGATAGCCCTGCCTAAGGGACGTCTCTTGAGAAAAACGTCTGCCTTGCTCAACAGGGCTGACTGGGGACTGGATGAATACCACTCCAAGCTCAGTTTTTACCATCCCAAGGCACAGAGGTTCCCCGGTATGTTGATTAAGGTGTTCCAGGAGAAAGATATTCCCATTCAGGTAGCCGTAGGTAATTATGACCTGGGTATCTGCGGAAGGGACTGGCTGGAAGAGCTCCTGGTTAAATTTCCGAGCAGTGACCTGGTCAGGGCAAAAGACCTTGGCTACGGGCGAAGTTCGCTGTATGTGGCGGCCAATCAGTCTCAGGCGGTGTCAACGGTGGAAGAGGTAAAGGACAGTTACGGTATTATCCGTATTGCCAGTGAGTATCCCAATCTGGCGGAAAACTTTGCCTTGAAGAACCGGTTCGCCAGGTTCAGTGTCTTTCCGGTGTGGGGTGCTGCCGAAGGGTATCCTCCGGAAAATGCGGAGCTGGCGCTGATTTCCGCAAAGACAGAAACCGAGCTGGTTGGTTGCGGTATGATGCTGCTGAGCAAGGTACTTGATTGCAGTGCTTTCCTGATTGCTAACCGGAACAGCTGGGAAAGTAGAGACCTTGGTGAGGTGATTAACTCTATCTGTGACGTGGTTACCACGGGTAAGGAAGCTGCGGTAGCACCGGCGGCAGCGCCGGCAAAGCCGGAGCCGTACTTCATTGAGGATACACCTGAGGAGATAGCCAGAATAGCACTGCCTGACGGCCATCAGCAGCAGCCTACTGTTGAATTGTTGAACAAAGCAGGTATTAATATTGATGATTATCCGTCAGCAACCGGGAACCGCCGCCCGTCAATCGGTCTTGATGGGGTAAGAGTCAAGGTAATCAGGCCACAGGATATGCCTCTACAGGTGGCTAACGGCAATTTTGACCTGGCGGTTACCGGTAATGACTGGCTGAGAGAGCATCTTTACCAGTTTCCCTCCAGCCCGGCCCGAAAGCTCCTTGATCTCGGTTCCGGCAGGGTGAGGATGGTAGCTGTGGTGAGCCAGGAACTGGCAGTGGATAACGCCGTTGATTTAAGGAAGCTCAGCCTCGAACGGTCAACGCCGCTCAGAATCGCTTCGGAATACGTTCATATTGCTGATAAATATGCCCGGGATAATCACCTGGGTCGGTACCAGATAATTCCCACCTGGGGGGCTACCGAGTCTTTTCTTCCGGAAGATGCTGACCTGCTGATTGAGAATACTGAGACCGGGCGCACTATCGCCAGGCATAACCTGAAGATAATCGGTACTATCTTTGAATCCACAGGTTGCCTGATAGGCAATGCCAATAATATATCCGGTAGTGTCAAAAGGAAAAGGATAGAGGCCGTTACCGAAATGCTGCGCAGGGCAGTGCAGGAGAGCTAAACTGAAAATCATTGAAGGTTTTGCGTCAGCAAAGTCAGTGCTGTCCCGGCAGGTCACTACTGGTTCCTATCCGGTGTCACCGGCGCTGAGACAGGGATTACAGGGGATGTTCGGCACCGATGACCCGGAGCAGGCAGTGCGGCAGATTATCAGTGAGGTGAGGGAGGGTGGAGATGCTGCCCTGGTTGCGCTGACTCAGAAGATCGACGGTGTCAGGCTTACCTTACTTGAGGTGAGCAAGCAGGCAATAGGCCAGGCTTATCAGCAGGTGGATGAGGAGTCAGTGGCTGCGCTCAAGCTGGCTGCCGGGCGTATTAATGCCTTTCACCTTGCCCAGAAAGAGAGCATCTGGCATGAGTTGGCTGAAGAAGGCGTGGCCCAGATGGTGCGTCCGCTGCAACGTGCCGGCGTTTATGTCCCCGGGGGCACGGCCCCTTACCCGTCAAGTTTGTTGATGGCGGCGATACCGGCCAGAGTTGCCGGTGTCAGCGAGGTTATCATGGTAACGCCGCCGAAAGACGGTGGTCTAATACCTCCGCTGGTGCTGGTGGCGGCTGATATCGCCGGCGTTGACCGTATTTTTGCGGTAGGTGGTGCCCAGGCGATCGCGGCTCTGGCCTACGGCACGGAGACCATACCCGGCGTGGACAAGATTTGCGGGCCGGGTAATGTTTTTGTGATGCTGGCCAAGAAAGCGGTGTTCGGGGCGGTGGGCATTGATGCGCTGCAGGGGCCGAGCGATGTGTTGATTGTTGCCGACGATAAGTCGGCTCCGGAGTACTGCGCCGCTGACCTCCTTGCCCAGGCGGAGCATGACCCGTTGGCTGAAGCCCATATGGTGACCACTTCGGGAAGGCTAGCTGCTGAGGTTAATCAGGAAGTGGAGCGGCAACTGGAGGGATTATCCCGACGGCAGATACTGACGCAGTCTCTTGCCAGTGGAGTAATCGCGGTGGTGTCTAGCATGGATGAGGCTATCGAACTGGCTAACCTCTACGCTCCAGAGCACCTTTGCCTGATGCTGGAGGATGCTGATGCTTATCTTGATAAAATAGTTAATGCCGGTTGCATTGTTGCCGGCAGGAAGGCAACGGTAGTGCTGGGCGATTACGTGGCGGGGCCGAGCCATGCGTTACCCACGGGAGGAACATCCCGGTTCAGTTCGCCGCTAAGTATTGCTGATTTTATGAAGTTTATCAATGTGATTAAGGTAAGCGAGGACAGTTTACAGAGGCTGGGTCCGGCAGCCCTAATCATTGCCCGTGCTGAAGGGCTTGACGCTCATGCCCGGGCAGTGGAAAGGCGGCTCAAGGGTGACTGAAGGGAGGACTGGCAATGGCTGATGAACCCGGGGGTGTTACCAGAAATGAGGAGTTACAGGCAGTGATTGACGGTCTGGATGTTGATGCGGTTGGTGTTGTCAGAGTGGAGGATTGGCAAGACACCAGGTTAGGGGAGGCGGCTCTGAAATTATTACCCGGGGCGCGCTCGGTAGTGGTCATGGCAATGGAGGTTTACCCTGAAATACTTGACCTTAGCTCGCCGGGCAAGGTAATGGGTGAGGCTTCCTTGAACGATTTGATGGACGGTAATACGGATTTTATCAATGGCCGTCTGACCAAGGCTGCTTACGATGTGGCTAAGGCTTCACGTAGTCTGGGGTTTAAAGCTTTACCGCTGTCAGCCAGAGGCTGCCCACTAGACAGCAGGTTTATGGAGGCGGCGTTTTCCTTTAAGCACGCGGCTCAGGCAGCGGGACTGGGCAGGATTGGCTGGAATAGCCTGCTGATAACTCCTGATTTGGGGCCGCGGTTAAGGCTTTCCTGTTGCCTCACTGAAGCGGAGCTTGAGCCGACAAAGAGTAACATAACTGCCGCGTGTAACGGTTGCCGGCTTTGTGTGGAAAATTGCCCGGCCGCTGCCCTGGAAGTGCCGCAGGCTGGTGAACCCTATGTTATCAATAAGTTTGCCTGTCACTCCTTCTACAGTGCTGCCGGCGGTTGTGCTGAATGCGTGCGGGTCTGCCCTATCGGCAGGTAGCCCGCGGCTATAAAAGCGTGTTAAAATGCGTCATTGTTCAGGTTGAGGAGGTTTGTCTTGTTTGGTTCTCCAGACAATACCCGGGAAATAGAAAAACTGGTACGGCCGGAAATGGTGGCTTTGGGTGGATATTCCGCGCATAAATCTCCAGAGACCCTGGCAAAGAAGATTTCTCCAGGGCGTGTTATCAAGCTTGATGCTAATGAGAATCCCTACGGCTGTTCACCAAGGGTGTTACCGGCGCTGGCTGAGTATAAGAACTGGTATATTTACCCCGATGCCGGGCAGACCAGTCTCCGCCGCCAGTTACAGGAATATGCGGGCGTGGATGCCGGCTATATTGTCGTGGCTACCGGCAGCGGTGAACTGCTTGATGATATTTTGTGTCTCTTCCTTGAGCCGGGTGATGAGGTGATTAACTGTGTGCCAACCTTTGACCTGTACCGCATGCGGACGATGATAAATGGCGGTAAGCTGGTCACCGTGCCGCGGGGGGATGATTTTGCTGTTGATGTCGGGGCGGTGAAGTCTGCCATAACGGCCAGGACCAAGATGATAATTTTGGCTAATCCCAATAACCCTACCGGCAATGTTACCTGTACGGAGGATATCCTGGAGCTGGCTGATACCGGCACGCCGCTGCTGGTTGATGAAGCTTATTATGAGTTCTGCGGGGAAACGGTGTCGCCGCTGGTAGGGAAATACCCGAATTTAATGGTATTGCGTACCTTCAGCAAGTGGGCGGGGCTGGCCGGATTCAGGGTGGGCTACGGGATTTTCACGCCGGAAATCGCCGGTTATCTGCTGAAAATCAAGCTTCCCTATAATGTTAATGTGGCGGCGCTGGTGGCGGTGCAGGAGTCCCTGAAGGACAGGGATTACCTGATGGACAGGGTAAAGGCAATAATTAACGAAAGGGAGCGGCTGTTTGACGGGTTAAAAAAACTCAAGTGGCTACACCCGTACCCGTCACGGGCTAATTACATATTTTGCTCGGTACTGGCGGGGAGTGCCCGTGAGCTGCACCGGAAATTAGAGGATAAGGGGATACTGGTCCGTTATTTTGACCAGGCCTTTTTGCAAAATAGCATCCGCATCAGTGTGGGTAAACCGGAGCATACTGATGCCTTACTTGAAGCGCTCCAGGGATTGGAGGGAGAGATTAATGGCTAACCGAACAGCTACTGTTAAAAGGAAGACCGGGGAGACCAATATCATTTTGGAGCTTAACCTTGATGGTAGCGGTGAATGGGAGATAAGTACCGGCGTTAGTATGCTCGACCATTTGCTGTCTCATGTGGCCCAGCACGGTTTATTTGACATGAAGGTAGCCGCCAAGGGGGATGACCAGCATCATCTGGCCGAAGATATAGCCATATGCCTGGGTCAAGCCCTGGGGGAGGCCCTGGGCGAGAAGCGGGGTATCGTGAGGATAGCGGATGCCGCCGTGCCGATGGATGATGCCCTGGCGGTGGTGGTGGTGGATAACAGCGGGAGGGGGTATACCGTTCTTGACCTTCCCTTCGCTGAGAATGATATGTTTGGCTTCCCCACAGACCTGGTACGTCACTTCCTGGAGTCTTTGGCGCATGAAGCCAAGATTAATCTCCATGCCAGGGTTGCTTATGGCAGCAATGACCACCACAAGGCGGAAGCTGTCTTCAAGGCCCTGGGCAGGGCTATGGATATGGCTACCAGGATTGACGAGAGGATAAGCGGGAAGCTCCCCAGCACGAAGGAATTGCTTTAGGGTTAAAGGACAAGAGTTTCCAGGCTCAGTTTCCGCCCGGTCAGCCTTTCGTAACCCTTTACGTATCTCTCCGTGGTAGCCTCAACGACCTCCGGTGGTAGCATGGGGGCAGGTGGCTCTTTGTTCCATCCTGAGGCAACCAGCCAGTCACGTACCGGCTGTTTGTCATAACTGGGTTGAGACTGGCCGGCTTGATACAGGTTAGCGTCCCAGAGGCGTGATGAGTCCGGTGTTAACAGTTCATCAATCAGGGTCAGCCTGTCCTCGTCCATGCCGAATTCAAACTTGGTATCCGCAATGATGATGCCTCTGCTCAGGGCGAAATCCCGGGCAAACTGGTAAATAGCCAGACTTTTCTCTTCTATTTCATCGGCAAGTTGGTTGCCCACCATCTTTTTTACTTCATTTCGGGTGAGCGGAAGGTCATGCCCGGTTTCCGCCTTGGTGGTCGGGGTAAATAACGGGTGGGATAGTTGCTGGCTTTCCTTTAGTCCTTTGGGCAAGCGGGCTCCGAAAACTGTGCCCGCTTCCTGGTATTCTGCCCAGGCTGAGCCAGCCAGGTAACCTCTCACCACACATTCAATCGGGACACGTTTCAGTTTCTTGACAATCATGGAACGCCTGGCAAGGTAAGACGGACAGCTGAACTGGCTTCCCTCGGGGAGATAAGAGCCGAGGCAATGGCGGTCATCTACGGCTTCGAGGAAATGGTTAGGGACTATATCTGAGGTGTGTCGGAACCAGAAAATAGATAGCTGGTTGAGCACCCTGCCTTTTTTGGGAATACCCACCGGCAGAACGACATCAAATGCCGATATACGGTCAGTAGCTACGATAAGCAGCTGATTGCCCAGGTCATAGGTATCACGTACTTTACCGTGATAAAATCCCGGTAGTGACAGGTCTGTTTCAAGCAGGACTTCGGAGTTAGAATTTACCATCAATATTCACCTATTCGTTTCAATAATTAATCTCGCCGTTAGAGCGCTCTGGGTGATAGCCCGGGTGGTTCCGACGTGCGAACTTGCCACTGGGTTCTGGTTAGCCCCAATCTTTCAAAGATTTCATTGATGTAGCGCAGGTAATACTGGTAGTCGAAAATTCCTTCCAGTTCACTCTGGGGTAAAACATTAATAACCTCAGGGTCGGCCTTCAATAATTTGAGAAAGTCTTTGTTGCCCTGCCATGATTTCATGGCGTTTCTCTGCACGATCTCATAAGCTTTCTGACGGCTTAATCCCTTTTCAATGAGGGCGAGCATTATCCTCTGTGAAAATACCAGGCCCTTGGTAAGTTCAACGTTCTTTTTCATTTTCTTGGGGTAAATCTGCAGCCCCTTCACTACTGACGTGAAAAGGTTCAGAGTGTAATCAAGAGCCAGGCAGGAATCAGGGATGATGATGCGCTCATTAGAGGAATGGCTTATGTCACGTTCATGCCACAGGGTAATATTCTCCATTGCGGTCAGGGCGTAACCTCTCACCAGCCGGGAAAGGCCGCTGATTCGCTCACAAAGCTCGGGGTTTCTTTTGTGAGGCATTGCCGAAGAGCCTGTCTGGCCGGCGGCAAAAGGCTCTTCAACCTCTCTTACCTCAGTTTTCTGCAATCCTCTGATCTCGGTGGCAAATTTCTCCAGGGAGCTGGCTATAATCGCCAAGGTGGTAATAAACTGGGCATGCCGGTCACGCTGTAGAATCTGGCTGGATGCCGGGGCCGGAGTGAGCTGAAGTTTACGGCACGCTTTCATCTCAACTTCCGGGGGTAATGTGGCGTGTGTGCCTACAGCGCCGGATATCTTGCCCACCGATATGACTTTTTTCGCTTCGGAGAGTCTTTGGGAATTGCGTCTCATCTCTTCCAACCACAGCGCCAGTTTCAGTCCGAAAGAAGTCGGTTCGGCGTGGATACCGTGAGTGCGCCCCATGATTAATGTATACTTATGGTCGATAGCTTTCTGGGCCAGGGTATTGATGAGTTCCTTGATATCCTCGGCTAGTATTTCGGTAGCTTCAACCAGCTGCAAGCTGAGTGCCGTGTCAATTACATCGGAGGAGGTAAGCCCGAGGTGAATAAAACGTGATTCTTCCCCCAGGCTCTCTGCTACCGAGCCGAGAAAGGCGGTCACGTCATGGTGAGTTTCCTGGAGAATTTCTTCCATACGCTTGATATTGCACTTGGCCAGTTTGATTTTGGGCATTGCCTCGCGAGGTATGGCGCCTATCTCCGTCCAGGCATCGCAGACGGCAATCTCTACCTCTAACCATTTGTTGAACTTATTCTCATCTGACCATACCCGTTTCATGCGGGGACGGGAATAGCGCTCAATCATTTGCCTTCTCCTTGTAGATCTTTCCGGTATGTCTCATAGGCTTTTTTAATTTCCTCATGTTTCAGTCCCAGAATCTCGGCTGCCAGGTAGGCGGCGTTCTTAGCCCCGGCACTACCGATGGCGACACAGGCTACCGGAATCCCGGCCGGCATCTGAACTATGGAGTAGAGGGCGTCAGTGCCTCCCAGATCATTGCTGGCCAGGGGTACGCCGATGACCGGGAGGGTGGTCCAGCTGGCGATAACCCCGGGTAGGTGAGCTGCGCCCCCCGCCGCGGCGATAATCACCTCAATACCCCGTTCCCGGGCACTCAGACCGTACTCCCGGGCTTTTTCAGGGGTGCGGTGGGCGGAAATCACATTGACTTCATGGCTGATGCCGAGCTGGTCCAGTATTTCCAGTGTCGGTTTGAGCGCTTCAGTATCTGATTTGGAACCCATGACTACGGCTGCTAGTGGCATATTCTTTACCTCATACCTGTATTTCGGCTATATCCTGGCGGTAGTGGCCACCGTTAAAGTGGATTCGGGGCAGATTAGCATAGACCTTTTCTCTGGCTTCGGTCAGGCTTTTCCCGGTAGCGACTACGGTAAGAACCCGGCCGCCACTGGTTACTATCTTGCCCGCTGAGTCTGATCTGGTACCGGCATGGAACACCATAATATCTTTATCCAGGTCTTCCAGCCCGCTGATGGGGAAACCGGTCTGGTAGCTGCCGGGATAACCACCGGAAGCCATGACGACACCGACACAGGCGTCCTCACTCCATTCTATTTTTGTGTTTTTCAGGTCATTATTGACCACTGCCTGCATGATCTCCACAAGGTCTGTTTTCAATAGTGGCAAGACAACCTGTGTTTCCGGGTCACCAAACCGGGCATTAAATTCTAACACTTTTGGGCCATTTTTGGTAATCATCAGGCCACCATAGAGAACCCCCTTGTAGGGTCTCCTTTCATCATTCATGGCTTTTACTGTCGGCTCCATGATATTTTTGGTAACGGTTTGGGATAGAGCCTCATTGAAAAAAGAAGGCGGACTGTAGCTCCCCATGCCACCGGTATTGGGTCCCTTATCGCCATCGTGGACTCGCTTATAGTCGCAGGCGGCGGCCATTGGAACCACGGTGTCTCCGTCAGTGAAAGCGAAGGTACTCATTTCATTGCCGGAGAGGTATTCCTCAATCAAGACTTTAGCCCCGGCTTCACCCAGGGTTTTCGATTCCATAAAGCTGGCCAGGGCATCCAGAGCCTCCGGGACTGATTGGGCGATGATGACTCCCTTACCGGCGGCCAGCCCGTCCGCCTTGATGACGATGGGTGGCTTTTGCTGCCGCACGTATTCCCTGGCTTTAGAGTGGTCAGAGAAGCTGAAACCCTGGCCACAGGGGATATTATGCTTCTGCATCAGCTCCTTGGCGAACACCTTGCTGTATTCTATTTCAGCGGCGTCTCTGGTAGCGCCAAAAATAGCCAGGCCCCTGCCGGTGAACCGGTCAACAATGCCTCCGGCTAAGGGTGCTTCCGGGCCGACCACAGTGAGGTCAATTTCTTTTTCTTGCGCGGCTTTCACCAGCGACTCAATATCAGTAGGGCTGATATCAAGGTTCCGGACTAACTGCGCAGTACCGGCATTCCCCGGCGCGGCGTAAATCTCGTTAACTTTGGGGCTCTGTGACAGCTTCCAGACCAGGGTATGCTCTCTGGCGCCACTGCCAATGACTAGTATCTTTATCTACCTCACCCCCTGTGTCTCCCTCTCCTTGCCAGGAAAGGGAGAGGAATTTGGAAGAGGAATTTCACCCCTCTAACACTCTCTTTTATCTCTTAACTCCTCTTATTCCCACTCAATGGTTGACGGGGGTTTGGAGGTGATATCATAGACCACGCGGTTGACTCCCTTGACCTCATTGACAATGCGGTTAGCCATCTGCGCCAGAAGGTCGTAGGGGAGACGTGCCCAGTCGGCAGTCATGGCGTCATCGCTGGTAACGGCGCGTATCGCCACCAGATAGCCATAAGTGCGGTAGTCTCCCATCACTCCTACCGATTTAACGTCGGTGAGCACGGCAAAGCTCTGCCATAGCTGATGGTACAGCTTGGCTTTCTTGATCTCGTTCATCACAATCCAGTCGGCATTACGCAGTATTTCCAGTTTCTCCCGTGTTACTTCGCCGATAACGCGTATGGCCAGACCCGGCCCGGGGAAGGGCTGGCGCCAGACCATCTCTTCCGGGAGCCCCAGTTCCAGGCCTACCTGCCGCGCTTCATCCTTAAACAGGTAGCGCAACGGCTCAAGCAGCTTGAGGGTCATTCTGGCAGGCAGACCGCCGACATTGTGATGGGTCTTTATCTTGGCGGATACATTGCTTACCGAAGAAACACTCTCAATAACGTCAGGGTAGAGAGTACCCTGAGCCAGGAAATCAACCTTGCCGATTTTTTCGGCTTCTTCTTCAAAAATGCGGATAAATTCTTCACCGATAATTTTGCGTTTCGTCTCCGGGTCGGTTACCCCCGATAATCTGTCAAGAAAGCGGTCAGCGGCATTAACATAAACGATATTCATGCCGAAATTCTTCTGGAAGATATTAAGGGTTCTTTCCGCTTCCTCATGGCGCAGCAGCCCGTTATTGACAAAGATGCAGGTAAGCTGGTCACCGATGGCACGGTGGATAAGTGTGGCCACCACTGAAGAATCAACCCCTCCGGAGAGGGCATTGACCACCTTTCCCCCTCCAACCTGCTCCCTGATTCTGGTGATACTGTCACTGACGAAGTTACCCATCGTCCAGTTACCCTTGCAGCCGCATACCCGGTAGACGAAGTTCCTCAGGATATTTTTACCCTCGGGGGTATGGACTACCTCGGGGTGGAACTGAAGACCGAAGATTCTTTTACCGTCACCGGTGACGGCGGAGGGAGAGTTTTCCGTATAAGCGAGCGTAGAGAAGCCGGGGGGCATTTCTTCAATTTTGTCACCGTGGCTCATCCACACCGGCGTTGATTCCGGTAAATCGGTAAATAGCGGGGAATCAGTATCACTGATATGCAGCATGGCATGGCCATATTCGCGTTTGGTGCCCGGTGTAACCTGCCCCCCAAGCTGCTTGGTGATAACCTGCATGCCATAGCAGATGCCCAGCACGGGTAGCTGGCTTTCATAGATATAGGATGGAGCTAGCGGGGCATCAGGTTGATAGACACTGGCTGGTCCTCCGGAGAGAATAAAGCCCTTGGGGTTGAGGGGGGCTATCTTTTCCCAGGGAGTGTCATGGGGTAAGAGCTCGCAGTAGACCTGGCACTCGCGCACACGGCGGGCAATGAGCATATTGTACTGTGAGCCGAAGTCAAGCACGATGATAGCCTCACGCTCAGCTCCGGATACCGCCTCGGCTGGTTCCGCCGATGGTTCGCCGCTTATTTCCTTGGCGATTTCAAGGTAGGTGGAGACCTCAATATCCCCTGTGGTAGCTACCCGGTGGCTTTCTTCTGACGTCGGATTTGATTCTTCTCTGGTCATATTTATGAATAAAGATTACCATTATGCTATACTACCGTCAAGGGGAGGTGCTATTCAGTAGCCGGTAGAATTTTATAATTATTTGCGGAATTTTACCGGTAGACTCTTACCTTAAAAGTAATTGATTTATGGGTCAATTTGTGTTTATGAGTAGCAGTCCCGCAGCTACCTTTCGCCTTGGGGAGAGGATTGGGGAAGGGCTGCAACCGGGCAGTATTCTGGCTCTGATTGGAGACCTGGGCTGTGGTAAAACGCTGTTGACTAAAGGTATCTGTGCCGGGCTGGGGGTACCGGAGAGACAGGTGAATAGCCCGACTTTTGTTCTGGTCAACGAATATTCGGGGCGGCTACCTGTTTTCCATATGGACCTTTACCGGCTCGGTGACGTAGTCGATGAGATTGAAATCGGAGTGTGGGACTATCTGTCCCGGGCTGAAGAGGGGGTAATGGTGGTGGAGTGGGCGGAAAAGATGCTGCCGTTGTTGCCGGATGATTATTGCCAGGTAAGGTTTACCGTGCTTTCCGCCCGTAAGCGGCAGATTGTTTTTACCGGTTCTGGCACCAGATTCGAAAAGTTACTGGAGGAGATTGGCGATAGTGCGCGTACTCGGCATTGATACCTCGGGTTACACCAATGCCATTGGTGTGATTGACGGGGAACAGGTACTGGCTGACTTTGCCTTTGAGGCGAAGACCGATTCACTCCAGAAAATAGTGTCTCATATTGACTTCGCCCTGAAGAGTGCGGGACTCACCCTGGAGGATATCGAGGGGTTTGGGGTTGGTCTGGGTCCCGGCTCGTGGACGGGTATCCGGGTGGGGGTGACCGTAGGCAAGATGCTTGCTTTCAGCACCGCTAAGCCGCTTAGTGGCGTGTCCACGTTGGAGGTGCTGGCTTATGGCGCCGGAGATATGGTGACGCCAGTGTGCCCGATTATTGATGCCGGTGCCGGAGACACGGTGTATGCTGCTTTCTATAGTGCCAGGGACGGTCAGATTTGCCGGAATGGAGACTATTATGTGGGTAACATTGCCGGTTTATCCGAAATGATAAAAGAGCCCGTGACCCTCCTCGGCAGTGAGGCGTACCATTACCGTGATTTAATAAACTCGGAGATTGGCACTTCGGGAATCAGTATTCAGGCAATAGCGACGGCGCCGGGGGGCTCAGCGGTTGCTTGGCTGGCGAACAGGCGCCTGCAGCAAGGGGATAGTGATGATGTCCTCTCTTTAACCCCCCTGTATTTAAAGGAATCCACGGCCAGAGTCTTCCGCAATAAGTATCTGGCTCAGGAGCGGTAGCGATGCTGTTATTGGGTATTGAAACATCCTGTGATGAGACCTCGGCAGCCCTGGTTGCCGACGGCAAGGTGGTATTATCCAATGTAATTGCCACCCAGCTAGACTTGCTCCAGAAATACGGTGGCGTGGTCCCCGAGATTGCTGCCCGGCGGCATACTGAGCTTATCGGCTATGTCATTAAAGAAGCGCTGGACAAAGCCGGTAAGACCCTGGCCGATGTTGAGGCGGTGGCGGTCACGGCCAGACAGGGGCTGATTGGCTGTTTGCTGGTGGGCGTGGCGGCGGCGAAATCGATTAGCTATTCATTAGGGATACCGCTGGTCGGGGTGCATCATATTGAAGGGCATATCTTTGCCAGTCTGCTCAGCAATCCCCGCCTGCACTTTCCCCATCTCTGCCTGACTGTTTCCGGGGGTCATTCCATGTTGCTTCATGTGCAGGACTGCTGCCGGTATGAACTGCTGGGGACTACTCTTGATGACGCTGCCGGGGAGGCCTTTGATAAAATCGCCAAGTTCCTTAACCTCGGTTTTCCGGGTGGCCCGGTAATTGATAAGCTCTCGACTCAGGGTAATAGCAAAGCGTTCCGTTTCCCCCGTCCGTTGTTAAGGGCCAATAACCTGGATTTCAGCTTCAGCGGTTTGAAGACTTCCGTTATCAATGCCTTTAAAGACAGGCTGGCTACAGGCGAAGCCCTGCCCCAGGAAGACATCGCTGCCAGCTTCCAGGAGGCGGTGGTTGATGTGCTGGTGGCCAAGACAATGCGTGCTGTAGACGGGAGGGAAGTATCGGCAATTAGTGTTACCGGCGGTGTATCGGCTAACCGGAGGCTGAGGAAGGTCTTTCAGGAGAGCTGCCAGAAGCGTGGGTTGGGGGTATTCTTTCCCGAGCTGTCTCTGTGTACCGATAATGCGGCGATGGTGGCTGCCGCCGGTTATGCCCGGCTCAGTCGGGGTGAGGTGTCTGACCTTAACCTGGATGTTATTCCCAATTCTCCGCTGGAGTTACAGCGTGGCGGTTAAAATAGAAGCGGTTGATGCGGATAAGCCCGGTTTGCCGGTAATCCAGAGGGCGGCAAAGCTGATATTATCTGGCGAGGTAGTAGTCTGCCCCACGGATACCGGCTACGCTTTTTCGGCAAACGCCCTGGATGCGGATGCGGTGGCCAAAGTATTTGCCCTGAAGGGGCGCGCCTTTGCCAACCCGATACATGTGGCGGTGGGCTCCGTGGATGAGGCGGCAAAATACGCCTATATCAACCGGGCTGCGGCGCACCTTTCCCGGCGCTTTCTTCCCGGCGCTCTGACACTGGTACTGCCGCGGCGGGAGGTTATCCCCGCCGTGCTGGTTGGCGGGCGGGAGACGGTTGGTATCCGCATTCCGGCTAACAAGGTAATGCTAAATCTGGCTGACATGGCAGGTCTACCGCTGACCGCTACCAGTGCCAATATCAGCGGCCAACCGACTCCTTACGATGCTGAGGAAGTTGTCGAGCAACTGGGACAGAATATTGAGAATATTGCGCTGGTCCTGGACCAGGGGCCATTGCCGGCGCAGGGATTATCAACTATAGTTGACCTTACGGTAAGCCCGCCGCAACTCCTCCGCCAGGGGCTTATCGATTGGGATGAAATAAAGCAGGTTTTACAGTCGGTATAAAGGAGGCCGGGTAATGCGCATCGCTATCGGCAGTGACCACCGTGGCTTTGAGCTCAAACAGTATGTTATCAGTTTGATTGAGGAAACCGGACATAGTTATCGGGATCTCGGCTGTTATAGCCGTGATTCGGTGGATTATCCTGATATCGCCAGGGAGGTAGCCGGAGCGGTGGCCGGGGGGGATTTTGACTTTGGGATTTTGCTGTGTGGCACCGGTATCGGTATGAGCGTTGCCGCCAACAAGGTAGACGGTATCCGGGCAGCGCATTGCTATAATGCTTTCACCGCTCGCCGGGCCCGCCAGCATAATAATGCCAATATTCTGTGTCTGGGTGCGGAGGAAGGTAAAGCATTGATACCGGTTATCCTTGATACTTTTTTGACTACAGGGTTTGAGGGTGGCCGGCACCAGCAGCGAATAGATAAGATTAAGGCACTGGAGGAAGAGTAAAACACGCGGTGTTGGTTTGACAATAAAACTAGGCCTGTGCTATCGTTAGGTACGGGCTAGAGGTAGTGATTAGTCCCTTTGGTCCGTCTGGATGGGCGGTCTTTTTTTTAGCTTCAAGTTTGGAGGGTGCGAATCATGAAAAGCGATGCAGCGAAGAAAGGAATCGAGAGGGCGCCCCACCGGGCTTTACTGCATGCCGTAGGCTGCACGCGCGACGAGATAGATAAACCGTTTATCGGCGTCATTAACAGCTTCACCGAGATTGTGCCCGGTCACATCCACCTGCGCGGCATCGCTGAGGCGGTCAAGGCGGGGGTAAGGGAGAGGGGCGGTGTTCCTTTTGAGGTCAATACCATTGCGGTGTGCGATGGCATCGCCATGAACCATTTTGGTATGAAGTTCAGCCTGCCCAGTCGGGAACTGATTGCCGATTCGGTGGAAATCGTGGCTGAAGCCCATGCCTTTGATGCTCTTGTCTTCATCCCTAACTGTGACAAGATTATCCCCGGGATGCTGATGGCGGCGGTACGGCTGAATTTGCCGGCGATATTTGTCAGCGGAGGGCCGATGCTGGCGGGGCGGCGGGGTGACCATAATGAAAAAATCGACCTCAGTTCTGTTTTCGAAGGGGTGGGGGCGGTAAGCAGCGGTAAGATGAGCCAGGAAGAGCTACAGCAACTGGAGGAGTTAGCCTGCCCCGGCTGTGGTAGCTGCTCGGGGATGTTCACGGCTAATACCATGAACTGTCTCACCGAAGTCCTGGGGCTGGGGCTGCCCGGTAATGGTACCATTCCGGCGGTTGATGCCCGGCGGCAGGGTCTGGCCAGAGAGGCCGGGCGGCAGGTTATGCAGCTGCTGGCGGATGATCTCCGCCCGCGTGATGTTATTACCGGTGACGCCGTCTATAATGCCTTTGCGGTTGATATGGCACTGGGCGGCAGCACCAATTCTGTTTTGCATGTAAAAGCCATCGCCCATGAGGCGGGGGTTGACTTTCCCCTGACCAGGATAAACGAAATAAGCGAGCGTACTCCATATCTCTGTAAATTAAGACCGTCCGGGGGTAACCATCTGGAGGACCTGGACCGGGCGGGTGGTATCCCGGCGGTAATGGCCGAGATAAAAGGGATGTTAAAGCTGAAGGCAAAGACAGTAACCGGAAAGACGGTGGCTGAGAATATTGCTAACCGTCAGATTCTGGACAAAGAGGTCATTCGCCCGGTGGACAAGGCTCACTCGGCCACCGGGGGGCTAGTGATGCTGTTTGGTAATCTGGCGCCGGAGGGTGCCGTGGTCAAGAGGGCGGCGGTAGCGCCGGAGATGATGGTTCATCAGGGGCCTGCCCGGGTGTTTGACTCTGAGGAGGCAGCGACGAAAGCAATCATGGACGGCGCCATCAAGAAGGGTGATGTGCTGGTGATTCGTTACGAGGGTCCCCGGGGAGGGCCGGGGATGAGAGAGATGCTAACGCCCACTTCGCTATTAAGCGGCATCGGTATGGATAAAGAAGTGGCGTTGATTACTGACGGGCGTTTTTCCGGGGCAACCCGTGGCGCGGCTATCGGGCATGTTTCCCCTGAGGCAGCCAGCCGGGGTACTATCGCTGCCTTGCAAGAAGGGGATATAATAAGTATTGATATTCCCAATTACAAACTTGACGTAAAACTTACCGATAATGAAATAAATAATCGCCTTGCGGCGTTAGGTGATTTTGACCCCAAAGTGAAGACGGGCTATCTCAAACGCTACACTGATAGAGTATCTTCCGCTAGCACCGGCGCCGTATTTAGCGATTAAGGGGGAGATAATGAAGCGGACTGGTGCCCAAGTTGTCTGTGAAGGCATGGTGCAGGAAGGTGTAGAGGTTATTTTCGGTTTTCCCGGCGGCTCTGTACTGCCGCTATATGACACTTTACCCAAATATCCCGAACTGCGTCATATTCTGGTGCGCCATGAACAGGGCGCGGCTCATGCTGCGGATGGTTATGCGCGGGTTACGGGTAAAGTAGGGGTATGCCTGGCGACTTCTGGCCCGGGGGCTACCAATCTGGTAACCGGTATCGCCAATGCTTACCTTGATTCGGTGCCGATAGTAGCTATTACCGGTCAGGTAGCCAGGCCGTTTATTGGTAAGGATGCTTTTCAGGAGATAGATATAACCGGTATCACGGTTCCCATTACCAAACAGAATTACCTGGTTCTTGATACCAATGAATTGCCCCGAATAATAAAAGAGGCCTTTCATATCGCAAGGAGCGGGCGTCCCGGGCCGGTGCTGATTGACATCCCGCGGGATGTTTTTATAGACCAGACCGAGGTGGATTTTCCCGGTAAGGTAGATTTAGCGGGGTACAGAATAGTTCAGCAGGGCCACCCTACACAGGTTAAGAAGGCGGCGAAACTGATTAATGAAGCCCGGAGGCCGGTTATTCTCGCTGGCAGAGGCGTGTTGATTTCCGGTGCCCATGATGAACTGAGACACTTTGCCGAGACAGCTCAGATACCGGTGCTGACTACTTTGCTTGGTATCAGTTGCTTCCCGGAGACTCATATGTTGAGCTACGGTATGGTCGGCATGCATGGCTTGGGCTATGCTAATAAGGCGATGGACAGTGCTGATGTGCTGATTGCAGTCGGCATGAGGTTTGATGACCGGGTAACCGGGAAGATAAGCGCCTATGCGCCTGATGCCCGCATCATTCACATTGATCTGGACCCGGCAGAGATCGGCAAAAACGTGCGGGTTGATGTTCCCATTGTCGGTGATGTGAAGCGCGTGTTGACGGCATTAAATAAACTGGTTGAGACCGGTGAGCACGTTGATTGGATACGGCAGCTGGAAGAATGGCGCAAACAGTATCCGTCACTGGATATCCGGGATACGGAGTCTCTCCTCCCGCAATATGTGATTAGTAAACTCTGCGAAATAACCGGAGGTGAGGCGATTGTTGCTACCGGGGTCGGGCAGAATCAGATGTGGGCAGCGCAGCATTACTCGTACCACCAGCCGAATACCTTTGTCTCCTCCGGCGGGCTGGGTACCATGGGCTTCGGCTTGCCGTCAGCCATGGGCGCCAAGGTGGGCCGTCCGGAGAGCACCGTGTGGTGCGTTGATGGCGATGGTAGCCTGCAGATGACGATACAGGAACTGGGAACTATCGTTCAGGACAAGATTGCCGTCAAGATAGCGGTTCTTAATAATGGCTTTCTGGGAATGGTGCGGCAGTGGCAGGAGCTATTCTACGGTAAGCGGTATGTAGCTACACCGTTATCCTGCCCTGATTTTGTTAAGGTAGCCGAGGCGTATTGCCTGCCCGGCATAAGGGTCACCCGTAAAGAAGAGGTAGTCCCGGCTATCGAGCAGGCGATGGCGCACGATGGCCCGTTTCTGATAGATTTTATGGTGGAACCTGAAGAGAATGTCTTCCCCATGGTGCCACCGGGAGCAGCGACAGTTGAGTTTATCGAATCACCTAAGAAAGAGGTGCCGGCATGGCCACGACGAAGCACACCATAGTTGCTCTGGTAGCTGACAAACCCGGCGTACTTAATCGCATGGCCAGCCTTTTCCGCAGGCGTGGCTTCAATATTGACAGTATCGCCGTGGGTCACAGCGAAGTGCCCCATTTATCAAGGATGACCATAGTGGTTAATGGCTCCACGGCAACGGTGGAGCAGGTCAGAAAGCAGGTGGACAAGGTTGTTGATGTGGTCAAGGTGACTGATATCACGGGGGAAAACAGCACCGTTCGGGAGCTGGCTTTAATCAAGGTCAGAGCTACATCAGCAAACAGGGGTGAAATAATCGAGATTGCTGATATCTTCCGTGCCAGCATAGTCGATGTCTCCGCAGATTCGTTGACTATCGAAATTACCGGAGACGAGGATAAAATCGAATCCATGTTAAAATTGCTCCGTGGTTTTGGTATCCGGGAGATAGCCAGAACAGGGCGTATTGCCATGGTTCGTGGCGGTAAGGGGTTACTGGCCGGAAGCGAGAAGCAAACCCGGACAGGCAGCAAGCAATAGAAACAGCACGGGGTTGTTCTGACAGCGTGTGGTAATGCTTTAAGCCTGTATCAATCATGAAATAACAACGGAGGAGTGCTATGGCTAAGATATACTACGAAAAGGATGCTGACCTGAATTTGCTGAAGGAAAAAAAGGTGGCTATCATTGGCTATGGTAGCCAGGGGCATGCCCATGCCCAGAATCTCAGGGATAACGGCTGCCAGGTGATTGTGGCTGAAACCGAAGGCAGCTCAGGCTGGAAGAATGCCAGTGAAGCCGGCTTTGACGTCACCACGGCTGATAAAGCTGCCCGTGAAGCTGATATCGTGGTTATGCTGGTTCCTGACCAGTTTCAGCGGGATGTTTATTATAGATTTATTGAGAAGGAATTGACGGCGGGCAATATGTTGATGTATGCCCACGGCTTTACTATCCATTACGGACAGGTAATACCGCCGGCTGACGTTGACGTTACCATGATTGCCCCCAAGTGCCCCGGTCACATGGTGCGCCAGCTATTTACTGAAGGCGCCGGACCGCCGGCGATTGTTGCCGTAGAGCAAGATGCCTCCGGTAAAGCGCTGGAAATTGCCCTGGCCTATGCCAATGGCATCGGCTGTGCCCGGGCCGGCGTCATCGAGACCACCTTCGCTGAGGAGGTGGAGACTGACCTCTTCGGTGAGCAGGCGGTGCTCTGCGGGGGTGTTACCTCGCTGATCAAGGCTGGCTTCGAGACACTGGTTGACGCGGGCTATCAGCCGGAGATTGCCTATTTTGAGGTTTGCAATGAACTCAAGTTGATCGTTGACCTGATTTATCAGGGTGGCTTGAGCTATATGCGTTACTCGGTCAGTGATACCGCCGAGTTTGGTGATTATACGCGTGGGCCGCGGGTTATTGATGACATGGTCAAGCAGGAAATGGAACAGATACTCGCCGAGATCCAGGACGGGACTTTTGCCAGGGAATGGATCCTGGAAAACCAGGCCGGCCGTCCGGTTTATAATTCCCTTAAGCGCATGGAGGCGGAGCATCCCATTGAGCTGGTAGGCAGGGAACTGCGCAAGATGATGTCCTGGACCAAGGGATAGGCGGTACCGGATAACATAAGATACAGGCAGGAAACAGACAAGGCAATGATGCGGTATAATAGGAATTCCTTTTTCGGGAGAAATAAACTCATACTTACCAGCCCCTCTCCTTACATCACGGAGAGGGGGCGAGCCCTTTTGACTTTAGAGTATTTCTCTCAAGGAGGAGTTTATGGATAATGTAATCATTTTCGATACCACCCTGCGGGATGGGGAGCAGGCGGCGGGTGGTACACTGAATATGCAGGAAAAATTGGAGATAGCCAGACAGCTGGAGAGGCTTGGTGTTGATGTTATTGAGGCGGGTACTCCCATCAACTCGCCGGGTGAGTTTGAAGCCGTCAGGCTCATTGCTGGTGAAATTCATGGCCCGGCAATCTGCGCCCTGGCCAGGGCGGTTCCCGAAGATATAGATAGGGCATGGGAAGCAATAAAAGAGGCTGAGCACCCGCGAGTTCATGTCTTCCTGTCATCTTCAGATATTCATCTGGCTTACCAGTTGAAGAAGGGCCGTGAGGAGATTCTGGAGATGGCGAGGAGTGCGGTTTCCCACGCCAGAAAATACACCGACGATATTGAGTTTTCGCCGATGGATGCCAGCCGTACCGAGCCGGAATATATTTATCAGATACTGGAAGCGGTGATTGAAGCTGGCGCCACTACGTTGAACATTCCTGATACCGTGGGTTACGCCATACCTGCTGAGTTTGGCAACCTGATCGAAGGTATATTTCAGAACGTGTCCAATATCAACCGGGCGGTAGTCAGTGTACATTGTCATGATGACCTGGGGCTGGCGGTGGCCAACAGTGTGGAAGCCGTCCGGCGGGGCGCCCGGCAGGTGGAGTGCACCATCAATGGCATCGGGGAGAGGGCGGGTAACGCCTCACTTGAGGAGATTGTTATGGCTATCCAGACCCGCCAGGACTTTTTGAACCTGACCACCAGCATTGAAACCAGGCAGATATATAAGACCAGCCGTCTGGTTAGTGAACTCACCGGCTTTCCGGTGCAACCTAACAAGGCGATTGTTGGTGCCAATGCCTTCCGTCATGAGTCAGGAATTCACGTGGACGGTGTCATCAAGATGCCGATTACCTATGAAATAATCGATCCTCGAAAAGTGGGCATACCGGCCAGCAGTCTGGTGCTGGGTAAGCTTAGCGGGAGGCACGCCTTCAGGGAGCGTCTGGCAGAGCTGGGCTATAGCCTGAACGATGATGACTTCAGCCGGGCGTACGTCGCTTTTCGAGAGCTCGCGGAAAAGAAGAAGGAGATTACCGATAAGGATATTGAGTCGCTGGTTGCTGAAGAACAGCGTACCGTGTCTGAGGTATATCACCTTGACCGTATTCAGGTATCCTGTGGCGACCGGGGTATTCCTACCGCGGCTGTCAGGCTGATTGGGCCTGATGGCGAGGTTCTGGCTGACGCGGCACTGGGTACCGGGCCAGTAGACGCGGTATATGAGGCGATTAATCGGATTGTGGGTGTTCCCAATTCACTCACTGAATTTACCGTGAAGTCGGTTACGGAAGGCATTGACGCGATAGGTGAAGTGCTGATACGGGTGGAGAGTGAGGGGGTGAGTTATACCGGACGGGGCGCCGATACCGATATTATTGTGGCCAGCGCCAAGGCTTACATGAATGCCCTGAACCGCTTGCTGGTGGCGAAGGACATGAGGAAGTAGCTATGCAACCATAATTGAACTGCGGCAGTTTACTGCCTCGGGACACAGGTGAGTCAGTAGACTGGTCAGCTTTCTCATTTTAGTTCTTTTAATGAAAGGATATAGCATTGACATTAGCTCAAAAAATATTAGCTGCTCATACTGATAAAGAAGAAGTAAGCCCCGGTGAATTCATCAATGTGCGGGTGGACCTGATTATGGCCAACGATGTTACTGCCCCCATTGCCATCCGAGAATTCCGGCGCCTGGGCGTGGAACGGGTCTTTGACCCCGCGAGGATTGTCATGGTGCCGGACCACTTTACCCCTAACAAGGATATTGCCTCTGCGGAGCAGGTCAAGCTGATGCGGGAATTTTGCCGTGAGCAGGGGATATTGTTTTTTGAACTCGGGCAGATGGGTATTGAGCATGTCCTCCTGCCGGAGCAGGGACTGGTGCTACCCGGAGATGTGATTATAGGGGCGGATTCGCATACCTGTACCTACGGTGCTATGGGTGCCTTCGCTACCGGCATGGGTTCAACTGATATTGCCTCGGCCATGGCTACCGGTGACATCTGGATGAAAGTGCCGCCAACGATAAAGTTTGTCTACAATGGTACTATGGGGAAGTGGATAGGGGGCAAGGATCTGGTGCTGCATACTATCGGTGATATTGGTGTTGACGGTGCTTTATATTCGGCAATGGAGTTCACCGGTGATGCAATTGATGCCCTGCCCATGGACGGGCGCTTTACCATGGCCAATATGGCAATCGAGGCCGGCGCCAAGGCGGGACTTTTTCGTGTGGATAACAAGACTCAGCTTTACATAAAATCTAAGGCAAAGCGTGACTATCTGGTCTATGAAGCGGATAATGATGCCGAGTATGCTCAGGTCATTGAGTATGACGTTTCTCAGCTTGAACCCCAGGTTGCCTTTCCTCACTCGCCGGCCAATGTCAAACCGGTCAGTCAGGTGGGCGAGATAGAGGTTGACCAGGTGGTTATCGGCAGTTGCACCAACGGCAGGATTGAGGATTTACGGGTTGCCGCGCGAATCTTGAAAGGCAAGAAGGTACACCCCGGGGTGCGCTGCATAGTTATCCCCGGTTCACAGCAGGTGTATCTTGATGCTTTGATTGAAGAATTTGTGGAAACGTTTATTCGGGCGGGAGCGGTAGTCAGTACACCTACTTGCGGCCCCTGCCTGGGTGGTCATATGGGGGTTCTGGCTGACGGAGAGCGCTGTGTCTCGACGACCAATCGTAACTTTGTGGGCAGGATGGGTAGCGCCAGGTCTGAGGTGTATCTATCAGGGCCCGCTGTGGCTGCTGCCAGCGCAATTTTGGGCAGGATTGCCAGCCCTGATGAAGTCCTTTAAGGAGGAGCCATGGCAAAATTGCGGAAGAGCTGGCGGGAGAAGCTGGCTGATGATAAGGACCTCCCCAGGGTTATCGAGATTACTGAAAAGATGAGCCGGAGATGGGGTACCGGAACCTGCGTGATTCCGGCACCGAGGGAAGTGGATGAGATTATGAACAGGGTGCCGGAGGGCAGGCTGATTACCGTTAACCAGATTCGGGGTGTACTGGCACAAAAGCACGGCGCCAGCATCGGCTGACCGATTACCACCGGCATCTTTGCCGGAATAGCGGCTCGTGCAGCCGCCGAGGATGCTGCCGAAGGTAAAACAGAGATTACACCTTACTGGCGGACACTAAAATCTAAAGGGGAACTCAACGAAAAATACCCCGGTGGCGTGGAAGCTCAGGCCAAACGCCTGAAAGCGGAAGGACATGCCATTGAACCTGGCAAAGGCAGGAAACCGCCGGTGGTGAAGGATTTTGAGAAGGCTCTGTTTGTTCTCTAAATAAGAAATATTATGTGGGAAGCCATAGTAGGCGGGTTAGTAGGTGCTGTATTTTCAGCTTTCTTTGTGATGTGGCTTGAAAGGAAGCGTAAACCAAAACTAGGTTTAAATATTGAGAAAGCTGGTGAAACTGATTGGGGAGAAAACCAAGTTCCTAGATATGTCAAAGTTTTAACAGTGGGCGTGAAGAATTCACAACTGTGTTGTCTTTTAAGACCTTTCATGCATCGTAATGCAGCAGACCATTGTTATGGAAATGTATTTTTTTATGAACAATCTGGAAAGGGATACGCCAGTATTTTCGATAAAATTGAGGTAAAATGGAAAAGTTTTCCAGCATTACTTAAAGTACCTAGTGGAAATCTAAAAGAGTTAACCTCTTACGAAGTGAGATATAATGATATACATCCTGGGGAAACTGAACTTATAGACATAGTTGCCAAATACGATAGTGAAGAGGAATGTTATGTTTGGTGTTACGATAGCTATAGCTCTAAGTATCCTCGTTTAAAGAACCCATATTTTAGAATAAGTAATAAAGAATTTTTTGTTTATGTAGATATTCGATTTGCGGGTCAACATCTTAACGGGGTTTTCAAGGTGACAAATGGTGTATCTAGGGAACAATTCGAATTATTAAATGTATCTGATAAGCAAGAGAAGGAGATAAAGGAAGAACATAGGAGGTTATTTCTTGAATCTCAAAGGTAAAGTTCATAAATATGGGGCTAATGTGGACACGGATGTCATCATTCCGGCGCGTTACCTGAACGTGTCCGAGCCGGCCCAGTTAGCCCGGCACTGCATGGAAGACATTGATGCGGATTTTATCAAGAAAGTAACGCCGGGGGATATAATCATGGCCACCACCAACTTTGGCTGTGGCTCCTCACGGGAACACGCCCCGCTGGCAATTAAGGCGGCCGGCGTCTCCTGTGTTATCGCCAAGAGCTTTGCCCGTATCTTCTTCCGCAACGCGATAAATATCGGTCTGCCGTTGCTGGAATGTGAGGATGTGGTGGATAATACCGAGAGCGATGACGAACTGGAAATAGATCTGTCCTCTGGCGAGATAAGGAATGTGAGCAAGGGGATGACTTTTCAAGCCAAGCCATACCCCGAATTTATGGCGGAACTGATTGCCGCCGGTGGACTTGTTGAGCACACTAAGAAACGATTAGCGGAAAGGGGGCTTTAGATTGCAGTTTAAGCTGACAGTTTTACCCGGTGATGGTGTCGGTCCCGAAGTTACCGACGAGGCCACCAAAGTATTGCAGACAGTAGGAGAAAAATTCGGGCATAATTTTGAACTGAGTTACGGACTGATTGGCGGTATCGCCATTGATGAGCAGGGGGTGGCGCTGGCTGCGGATACTCTCAAGAAGTGCCGCAAGAGCGATGCCGTTTTACTTGGCGCCGTGGGTGGGCCCAAGTGGGACGACCCCCTGGCCAAGGTGCGTCCGGAGGATGGCTTGCTGGCGTTGCGCAAGGGGCTGGGGCTTTTTGCCAACCTGCGCCCGGTAAAGCTTTTTCCGGTGCTGGTAAACTCCACCAACCTCAAGCCGGAGGTCGTTGCGGGCGTGGATTTTATCTTTGTCCGTGAGCTTACCGGAGGGCTTTACTTCGGCCGACCGAAACGGCAGTGGCGGACGTCACGGGGGCGGCGGGCGGTTGATTCCATGGCCTATTCGGAACAGGAAATTGAGCGCATTGTCAGGGTTGGCTTTGAACTGGCGCGGACCCGGAAAAAGAAGCTGATTTCAGTGGATAAAGCCAATGTGCTGGAGTCCTCCCGCCTGTGGCGAAAGGTGGCTGTTGAGGTGGCGGCTAACTACCCAGACGTTGAACTGGAGCATATGCTGGTTGATGCCTGCGCCATGCGGCTTATTCAGAACCCTACTTACCTTGACGTTGTGGTTACGGAGAATACCTTTGGCGATATTGTTACCGATGAGGCGTCAATGCTGGCCGGCTCCATGGGGATGCTGCCTTCAGCCAGTCTGGCCGGGGTGCCTGAGGAAGGGACAAAGATATTCGGTCTCTATGAGCCGATTCATGGCAGTGCGCCGCGCCGTGCCGGGCTTAATATGGTCAATCCTATTGCCATTATCCTCAGTACCGCGATGATGATGCGTTACTCTTTGGGCTTGATAAAAGAGGCCCAGGCGGTTGAGGCGGCGGTGGAAGCGGTATTGCAGGAAGGCTACCGTACCTATGATATAATGGATGAAGGTAAGACTCAGGTGGGGACGAAGGAGATGGGTGACTTAATCGGGGGGAAGATAGGGGGCTAAACAATGCCGTCGGTGCAGCTCTATGATACCACGTTGCGTGATGGGGTGCAGGCTGAGGGTGTTTCCTTCTCTGCAGTGGACAAACTGCACGTAGTACAGAAGCTTGACGAACTGGGTATCCACTACATAGAAGGCGGCTGGCCCGGCTCCAATCCCAAGGACGTGGAGTTTTTTGACAAGGCTAAAGGGCTGGCCCTGGCTAATTCTGTGCTGGTGGCTTTTGGCAGCACCCGCCACCCCGGAGCCAGTGTCGAGGATGATGCTAACCTGAAAGCTCTTTTGGATTCCGGAGTGAAAGCGGTCACCGTTGTTGGCAAGAGTTCGGAGATGCAGGTTACCCATATCCTGGAGACCTCTTTAGAGGAAAACCTCAGTATGATTGCCGATTCCATCCGCTATCTTAAAAAGAAAGGCCTTACCGTTTTTTTTGACGCCGAGCATTTTTTTGATGGCTTCAAAGCTAATCCGGTTTACTCGCTACGCACTCTGGAGGTGGCTGATGAAGCTGGAGCTGACTGTCTGGTACTCTGTGATACCAATGGCGGCGGTCTGCCCGGCGAGATAGTGATTGCCGTTGAAGCGGTCAGGAAGACAACTTCGGTACCCCTGGGCATTCATGCTCACAATGACGCTGAACTGGCCGTGGCTAACACCCTGGCTGCTGTCCAGGCAGGTGTTACTCAGGTGCAGGGTACCATCAATGGCTATGGTGAGCGCTGTGGTAATGCCAATCTCTGCTCTATTATTCCGGCGTTGAAGCTCAAGATGGGTATAGACTGTATCAGTAATGACCGGCTGGCCAAATTAACTGAGGCAGCACACTATGTCAGTGAGCTGGCAAACCTACTGCCTAATCCCTACCAGCCTTATGTCGGTTCCAGTGCCTTCACTCATAAGGGAGGTCTTCACGCTTCGGCGGTAAGCAAGCGGGAGGATAGCTATCAGCATGTAGAGCCGGCTAAGGTGGGCAATCAGCTGCGAGTTATTGTTTCCGAACTGTCCGGCCGTGGTAATATCCTGCATAAGGCTAAAGAGCTTGGAGTGGAATTACCCGCGCAAGGTAAGGAGGCACAGAAGCTGCTGGAGCAGGTCAAATTGCTGGAGAGCCGAGGCTTCCAGTACGATAATGCCGAAGCCTCCTTTGAGTTGTTATTACACCGCGCCAGACCGGGTTATCAGGTACCGTTTGAACTGGTCGATTTTATGGTGGTGGTGGAGCGGCGGCGGCGGCAGTCCACCAGGTCAGACCTGGAAGACATGTTATCGGAAGCAATGGTCAAGGTAAGGGTGGGTAACGAGATAGTGCATACTGCCGCCGAGGGTAACGGCCCGGTTAATGCCCTTGACCAGGCTCTGCGCAAGGCATTACTGAGGTTTTACCCCAGCCTGGCCCAGGTCAAGCTGGTTGATTATAAAGTCCGTATTCTTGAAGAAAGCGTGGGCACTGAGTCTCAGGTTCGTGTCCTCATTGAGTCCGGCGATGGCGTTAATGAGTGGCATACCGTGGGTAGCTCCACTGATATCATTGAAGCCAGCTGGCTGGCGCTGGCGGATAGCCTGGAATACTGGCTCCTTAAATACAATAAGGGAGAGTAATTATTGCTGTCCTTGACCTATCCGCTGCTTCGTGTTAAATTTCTAGAGTGAGCCGTTGTCACTGTAGCTCAGCTGGATAGAGCGTCTGCCTTCTAAGCAGAATGTCGTGGGTTCGAATCCCTCCAGGGACGCCAGAATAGCTACGAACCCCAGTTTGAGATTCATCCTTTCGGCTCTATACCTTGGTTTAACAGTTTGCTTAACTTTTTGGTCTCAATTCTGCCGTAACTGCTTAAGTTCAGTTATCGGCCAAAAATAATAACTCTGTTATTTATCAAATACAATACAACACTCGCCTAACCCGAAAGTGGACTGGCTGGCCATAAGTACAGCAGGATGAAAGAAGCAGACGCTGTAAAATCGCAGCGTCTGCTTCTTTTTGAGCAAGATTAGGGAGTGCTGCCATAACCGGATAGTCCTTGATATATCTATTAGTGGCATATACCATCCCCTCTTTTAATGGCGGAGCCGCTAACGGCATACATCCCTTTGTTTGCGAGTAAAGAATAAAAAGCTAAAGAGTTACCAGAATGATGCCGGGTAATTGAATTCTATAGCCCGCTTGGGACACTCCATCCAGCAGCAGCCACAGAACCAGCACTCGTCTTCATAAGCTGCTATCGGAATATCCTTCTCCTCATCCCATTTATAAACGTCCATGGGACATATCTCGTAACACTTCTTACAGCCAATGCATTTTTTATAGTTTATCTTCACTACGGCCATTAGATTTTCTCTCCTTTTCAGAACGGTTTAACCTACTTAAAAGTAGTAACCGCCCTACTTCATAGCAGCGAATTTCTTGGCGTTTTCCGGCGTCAGCGGCGGGACCTTTCTTCTCTCCAGCACCGGCTTACCATTCTCAAGTCGCTGATAGGTAATCATGTGGTCCAGAGACTTATCTCGTTCCGGGTAATCAAGCCTGATGTGGTTGCCGCGAGATTCCTTTCTTTCCATGACGGCATTCATATGTACCTCAGCCATTTCTATTAAATTGCGGCACTCCAGTGCCCGCATCAGGTAATGTGGGTCTTTCGCCATCAGCTTGGGCAGGAATTCTCTTTTCAGTGAGCCGAGCCGCCTCATTCCCTCACGCAGTTTGCCTTCAGATTTGAACTGCCCCACATATCGGTCACATGCATAGCGAATGGCACACTCCAGCTCCATGGGTTCGGTGCCGTCCTTGACATGCAGGGGTGCCAGCGCTATCTGCTTTTGACTCTCCACCTGGGCTTCGTCTATTACGGGTTCCGGAGCCTCACTGACGGTGCGGTGTATCCGGTCACCACAGATAAGTCCGCCGGAGGTGCCTCCCATGGAGTGAAGGCCCTCCACCAGACGAGCCTTGTAGTCTTTCTCTGTGGCTATATAGCAATGAGGTAAAAAGTGGGGTCTGTTATCCATCATTTCGTAGCGGTGCGTTCTGGGGTTAAAGCCTCTATCCTCGGCTATCTTGAAAGATACCAGTCTCTCGTCTACGTAGGCCACCTCCATTCTCTTGTGGAAGTCATCGGGCAGGTGTTCCAGGCTGTTATAGACCGGAGTCAGGCCTTTCTGTTCGAGTTCGATGTACTTGGGGGCGTTGTTGTAGCCAAACTCTTCTCCCGTCCAGGTGAAATACTTGGCGGTGAGCCCGTCATTCCAGGTGAAGTTGCCGAAGGAAATGGTGGAATCATCCCGTATCCTGAACGCCCATCCGGTTACGTCCATGTTGGTCAATTCCGCACCAATTCGGTAGGCCATAGCCAGTCCGTCTCCGGCGCCGGATGCCGGGCAGAAGTGATACCTGAGCTTGTATTTCCAGGAGGTGGGTGTCTCCGGTGAATAAATGCGCCACACCTGGCCGGCGGCCACGGCCGTGGCCTTAGCTTTAATGACGATGAATTCACCGGTGCGAACATCCACTGCGGTAGCGCCTACCACTCTGCCATTATTGGTGAGCAGGTCAACAACCATCGTCCGCTGGAGGATGTTCACTCCCTTCTTGACACACGCTGCGTGCAGCATTGGCTTAATCCGGTTCCAGTGCACACGCAACACAATCATAGCCCCTTCCCACCAGGCGGCGGGGGTAAAATAATAGTCGCCATCATGCCACTTCGATGTGATGCCGAGCTTCTCCAGTTCTTCCAGGCACCAAAAGCTTCTATTTTCAATTATGTCCTGGGCCGCGCTGCTAAATTCTCCTCCCCAGCGCCCGTAACCATTGAGGACCATATTTCGGTTTTCCATGCCTCTTAGAAAATCCAGCAGTGTGATGCGCTGGCCCTTATAATCTGTAATTGGAAAAACCTGTAATTGATTTTGGTGGTCAAGGCCTGCTGCCGCGCTACCGCTTCGGTAAGTGTGTGCCTTTTCGGCTAGGGTAACATCTAAGCCGTGGTCCCTGGCTTTGGCAGCGGCACCGCAGCCAGCCATTCCTCCCCCGATTATCAGTACGTCAGTATTGACAACTTTATCGGCGATCTTTTCTAAAGCCATTTTTTAACCTCCTAAGAGCTCCTTGTACTCGCGGTCAGACTCCTCAACGTATTCACGTTGTTTGCTCGCGGTCAGCCCCTCACGTTTATATAATTCATCCAGCTCCTGGTAACGCTTGATATACTCAGCTTTCTCGAATTCCGTATCACGGTACCTTATCGTTTTCATGTACTCCGGGAGTACCTCATCGGCGGCGTCAATGTAGCTGATGTCCTTCTCTTCAGCTCGCTGCTTGATGAGTTTCCACAGGGGGAACTCAAACTTTTCCTCATAGTGTTTATCTGATACAGGTTCTGCCATGTCTTTCCTCCTTGCCGTGATTTCTATCATTAAACTATGTTAATCCTTACATTTCTCTCACCTCCCCGGCAATACATACGATAACTCGGATTAAAAAGAGCGGCGCTCATTACTTTATCTTGGCGAGTTCAGTGCCTCTGTATTGTCTATTCAATACATACCAGGACAATTCTTCTTAAGATAGTTAAAGTCAGGCGGTTCAATTTATAGCAATAGTTAAGTGGTTGTCAATACTGGAAAGGAAAGGACGCCGTATGCGCGGAGTGGCACTATGGCATTGGAGAATGACATAGCCTCGGTCAGAGAAACGGGCAGCAAGCTGTCAGCATGCTGGCAGTCTGGCTCAGAGTGTGACCAGTTGGTAGTCGCTGGCAAGGCCAATCTCCTGTGCGTAGTTTACCTGCCTGGCAGGATCTACGCCGTTGTGTTCAAGAAACAAATCTGGTTTTACCTCGTTTATCATGTCAAGTGAGGCACGGTCTATGGCGGCCAGTTCACTGGATGCCAGGTAGCCGATATCGGGGCAAATTATGGAGCCGGGATCAGGAACGCAATCACAGTTTCTGGTGATGTTTATCAATGTGTTTATGTAGATTACCCTTTTCTCCAGGATGCAAGCCTTGGCGGACAGGGCTAACCCTCTCTGTAAATCCATGACTTCATAGGTTAAAGCGCCAGTGGGGCAGGCAGCTACGCATTTGCCGCAACCCGGGCAATTAGTCTTTTCCCATTCGGGGTCAACGGTTATGGCTTGGTCAGGGCAGACTTCGGCGCAGGAACCACAGTGGTTACACTTATCGGGTGAATGCCTGGGTAAGCTCATGGAATGGATCATCCGCTTGCTATCTTTGGTTACTCCGCCCATTCCCAGGTTCTTAATTGCACCCCCGAATCCAGCCAGGAGATGTCCTTTGACATGAGACATGACCATGAGGTGAGTACTTTCATAAATCTGCCGGGCTACCTGGAAACTTTGACCACCTTCGACCACTTCCACGCCTTCCTCTCCGATAACTACTTCACAACCCATGTCTTTCTTCCTGAAGCCGTGGCGGTACGCTATATCTTCGTAGCCAGCCTTGTTGGCTCTGGGCGTGGGATAAGCCACTGTGGTGTCGAAAAGAAAGGGTTCCGCCCCTGCCTCTTTGAGCTTGTCAACTGCCAGCTTCACCAGCGATGGTGAAATATAGTACCTGTTGCCCGGTTCACCCATATGAAGCTTGATTGGTAATCTGGCACCTTTGAAATCGCTGATGCCGAGGCGGTCAAGAGCCAGGGGGAGCTTCTTCGTTTCGGTGAAAAAGTAGACGTCAGTCATGCCAACATCAGTATAAATCATTGACCGCTTATTTACAAACTTGACCCGTCTATCTGGAGAGGACGGCGGTTACCTCCATTTCGATTAAGTACTCGGGCCTGGCCAGGGAAGCTACCTGGATGAAAGTGCTGGCCGGAGGCTGCTCTACCAGAAAGGGAGCATATTTCTGATAATACTCCAGCTCTGTCTTTCGCATAACCGGGTAGTCACCCAGGTTTTTCAGCAGCATCAGTGTCTTGATGATATTATTCATACTGCTGCCGGCTTCTTCCAGGGCAGCTCTAATCTTGTCCAGAGCTACCAGCATCTGACCGGCGATATCATGTGCCGTAATCTCACCTGTTTCCGTGTCCTGGCCGGTCATGCCGGAGACAAAGACCAGGTTGCCCGCCACCACGCTTCTGGCGTATATTGGTGACCCCGGGGGTACATTGGGATAGACTTGTTTAACGCCGTGGAGATACATGGGGTAATGCCTGATTTCCTCTGTCATTTCATCGCCTCCGGACTTCTCACCATCAGGACGGGCGCATGGCTGGCGCGGAAGACTTTATCGGCGACACTGCCAAAAGCCCACCGGCTGGCCCCGGTTCGCCCGTGACTGGCCATGATGATAAGGTCACTTTTTTGTGCTTTAGCAAAGAAAGTAATTTCCTCGGCAGGATTACCCAGGAGTATCTGAGTCTGCACTTTTATATTCTTGGCTTTCAGGCTCTTGGCTATCCGGTTCAGGTATCTCCGGGCTTGTCTGTCCATTTTGCCTACCGCCTCGGGCAGGAGGCGTTGTCCCGATGGCTCGCTGATATCCCGAACCGGCCGATATCCCTGGACACGCTCGGTAACGCTCACCAGGGTAACTTCGCAATCGGGATAATGACTGGCCAAGTCTTCAAGGTAGGGCAGGACACGTTCGGCAAGCTTGGAACCATCCAGTGGCACCAGAATCTTCTGATACATCCCTTCCCCCTTCCTTGCCCCGATAAGGCAAGTGCATAATATTTAGCATATAATAAAATAAAAACATCTCCTGCACAAGATATTTTGGTTAAATATCGGGGCTGATTACCAGGAAAAAACTGGTTTATACTATATCTATTCTTCAGGGTAATTGCCGGCGGCGGGAATAGGCTTACCTTCTCCTTGTTATCTGTTGCTTGATTTTAAAATTTGTTTTTTCGCTGGTCATGGTGAGCAAGTGGGTGCCCTGGATTTGGCGAAAGCTGGCTCCTTCACTGATGCAGCGCAGGGCCAGTTCAGGGTTGATTACCCTGGTGCCGGATATGGCGTTAACTCCGTAGTCGAAAAGCACGGGGGATAGTGGCGTGGTTCCGCCCAGTGTAATCACGTATGATCTGGGGTGGCACAGGGCCAGCAGTTGCTCAATGGAGTGGTTGGTTATGGCACTGCTGGTAATGCCCACCACATCCGCCTGCGGGATCAGGTTTTCCGCTTCGCTTTCGGCGTAGTCTCCCTCCGTTGGATTGCGCTCAATTACCCAGAGTTCTTTGACGATACCCTTTAAGCTCTGGACAAATGGGAAGTGTCCCACAATGGCTACTTTTTTACCTTCACCCAGGGCGGCGATAAGATTGCCGGCATTAAGTTCCTGGCAGCGTTCTTCATCAATGTCGAGAAGGGAATTTATGGTGGCTAAGCCCATGGCTGCCTCAAGGATGTCCGTGGAGTGTGCCATTTGCGCAAGTTCCAGGGCAGGTTTTCCATGCATCGAACCGGGCTCCTTGACGGCAGGGTGGCCGTGCTGATGGCTACCGCCAAACATTGTTGATGCCAGTCCGCAGTTGCGGGAGAGCACACCGGTACAGAAAATCCCCAGGCGTACATCCTGGATAGTGGCTTCAGTATCCAGTGAGGAAATAATATCGCCAATAATACTCATGATTGTTTCTCCTGTAATCCATATCGGGTGCCTGTAGGAGGTCACCTTACCGTTACCTAGTATTTTAGCTTAATTTACATAATTTGTCAGGGCTTGCGGGGCGTTTTCCGGATGAATTTTTAAACCGCTGTTACTTCCGGCAACTGGCTGCTCTGAACGGTGGTAAAAAATGGGTGCCAGCCACCAGAAAATTTGTAGGTTAGCCAAGGTAAAGAGTAGGGCTGACCAGCAACCTTAAATCTCGCTAAGCGTTTATTATCTAACTGACGTAGTACTTTTTGGGGATAACCAGGTTAGTTTATCCGGGGCAACTCGTATTGGGCAGGCGTCTTTTGCATGGATAAAGGTGAATATATGCGGCAGCTATTAAATAATAGCCCGTTTATCCGCTGCCCGTGAAGCTATTTGATGCTGTGTCAGGGGGCAAGTTAGCGGTTGGGGAATTATGCTTTCGGTTGGGTAAGTAAGCCATGCTAAATCTCACCAGTTATTCGGTAGTACAATTTATCACTCTCGTTATCTATATCATCCTCATTTTTGCGGTCCTGCGTTATGCGCGGACTAAGCTAAAAAAGTTCTTTATGCTCTTTCTGGTGTCATCGGCAGCCTGGAGTTTGGTGAGCCTGATGGCAAATCTCCAGATACCCTTTGAACAAGCGGTGTTCTGGGGGAAAATGGTGGCGCCTCTGTTATTGAGCTCTTTGCTCTGCCACGCCCTCTTTGTGACCGCTTTTGTGGGTAAAGCTAGCGGTAAACTGGCTGTTTTCGGGATTGCCTACCTGGTTTTTATCGCAACACTGGTCATTACCGGGCACATGCCGGATGCATTTATCCAGATGGACAATGGCATTGTCTTCAGGGAGTACGGGAAATCAATTTATCTTTTGGGCGCGGGCAGTCTGGCTTTCATGGGTATAGCCTCCTGGCTACTGGTGAAAAGCTATCTGGCTTCCGATAGCTCCAACCACAGGAACAAGATTACCTATTTAATGGCTGGTCTTGTTTGTATGTTAGTCCTGGGGGTAGTCTGGAAAGTAATTCCAGGGCAGATTGCCGCTGTAGACCATATCGGTAATTTAAGTAATGTTCTCATCATTACTTATGCCATTCTCAGGTATCAGTTGCTTGATATGAAGCTGGTGATAAAAAGGGGGCTGGTCTATTCCGGGATAACCATTTTCATCGCCGCCTCTTGCCTGCTCCTGATTGCCGGCATGAATTACTTGCTTCAATCATGGTCGGCGACAGTGGGCGTCGCGGTTACTGTTGTCATGGTCATTGGCATCGCCGCGCTATTTAATCCGTTAAAAGTAGCCCTGGAGAAAGGCGCGGCCAGGCTGCTCTACGGTAAAACCTATGACTACCGGCAGACGTTATTGAATTTTGCCGGTAGCATGAGCGATGTGATTGATCTGGAGGAACTGGCTGAAGCCATATTAACGCCAATAACCAGTGCGGTACGCGCCAGTCAAACCACTGTGCTTTTCCCCGGTAATAACCACTTCAGTGCCCGCTTTGCCCGGCGGTATATCAAAGATGCGCCGGTAATACCGGTGAAATTTTACCGTGATAGCCCGATTGTAACCTGGCTGGCGCGTGAGAATAAACCGCTGACACGGGAAATCATAACTATTGAACCGGAGTTTAAAGGTCTCTGGCAGGAAGAAAGGGATACTCTTGGCGCTGCCCAGATAGAGCTGCTCTGCCCCTTGAAGAGTAAGCAAAAGCTGGTGGCTATTCTGGCCATGAGTAAAAAATACCCGCGTGGTTTCTATACCCAGGATGACGCTGATATGCTGATGACACTGGCTCACGAAGCGGCGATAGCCATTGAAAACGCTGACCTTTACGAAAGAGCCAGACAGCGGACTAATACCGATGAGCTAACCGGCCTGTTTAACCACCGCTATTTTCACCAGCGCCTGGATGAAGAGATTACCCGGTCATCTCGTTTTGGTGATATATTCTCCTTGATTTTCCTGGATGTAGACCTTTTTAAGGCATACAATGATGTTTCCGGTCATCTGGCCGGCGATATTGTCTTGAAGCAGATAGGCCATCTGGTCAGGGAATCAGTGAGGGATACGGATATTTGTTTCCGCTATGGTGGTGATGAATTCGCCGTCATTTTGCCGGAGACGCATCTTGACGATGGCCGTAAACTGGCGGAGAGGATCCGCAAGGGGATTGAAGCACAGATGGATTTGCAGGGAGCGCCGTTGACCTGTAGTGTTGCTATCGCGTCCTGGCCCACTGACGGCGTGATGCGGGAGGAAATCATTCAGGCAGCCGATGCGGCGCTTTATTATGCCAAACAGACCGGGAAAAACCGTACCTGCCTGGCCTGCGAGGTAGCCCTCTCTGAAGCTCTTAGAATGGGCTCAAACGCGAACCGTAAGAGCTCACGGGCAATCCTGAGCACCATTTATGCTCTGGCGGCGACAGTTGATGCCAAGGACCATTATACTTACGGTCATTCGAAGAAGGTGAGCAAGTACGCGGCGGATATTGCCGAAGCGCTGGGCTATTCCGTGGAGGATATTGAGAGAATACGTGCCGCTGCCCTGCTGCATGATATCGGTAAGATTGGCATTTCCGACCGGCTGCTGAAAAAGAGCGAGGCATTAACCCCTGACGAATGGGAGTTGATACGCGCTCATCCGGACCTGGGCGTATCTATCATCAAACATATCGATAGTCTGCGTGGTTGTCTGGCGGCGGTGCAGTATCACCACGAGCACTATGATGGCACCGGCTATCCGGCCGGTCTCAAAGGCGATAATATACCGCTTGATGCACGTATTCTGGCATTGGCTGATTCTTATGACGCCATGACATCACACCGCCCGTACCGGCAGAAGAGAACCCATGAGGAAGCGCTGGCTGAGCTGCAGCGCTGTTCCGGGACCCAGTTTGATCCGGAGATTGTCAAGGTATTCATCAGCCTTCACCAGAAGCCGACAAAGGCGGTGGCGAAGCCAGAGCGAAGCTCCCCCTCCAAGCAGTGCCGTGGTGGAATAAAGCAGCAACGTTAACTGCTTTTATACCGGCGGTTGTTCCGGGAGATAATCCAGTCCCAGGCAACTATTAGATATCGTTGCCCGTAGTACGGGATGCGGCATAGCTTTTTAGTTCCCCAGAATAGCCATCTGTGTTCAGGGTGGAGCCAGGCCCAGGGCCAGAATGGCAAAGGGGTGATGACGAAAACATTTTCCGCTACCCGGTGCAGTTCACTTAAGGCGGCATCAGTGTCTTCGATATGTTCCAGCACATGACTGGCATATACGGCTCCAAACTGTTTATCAGCAAACATAGAGAGGTTCTGGATATCACCACGGACGAAGCGGGGGACTTTTCTTGGTATCAGGTCCAGATTAACATCACTTGATTCGGTATATGACGACTTGCAGCCGACATTCAGTAATGGCTTGCCTGAAATTTCAGCGGCTTTTCTGGCTTCATTAAAAATAGACCCATTATAGCCGAAGGCTGACAGAAGGAAAGCCAGCTTACGGCGTAGCCGGTTTGATTTACCTGCGCTGAGTGACATAGATTTTATTACAGTTACTATTTTTTATTTTTAGATTTTACATTAAAAATACAGATTAATTAAAGAAAGAGATATAAGTCAAGCAGTATATATAACCACGGCGGATTTTAGCGCTCACTAATTCATTGATAAATCCTGGCTCTGCCGCTTAACCGGAACACCGGCTCAAAGGAGCTGAAGAGATCAAGGTACTGTTCCAGATAGCGGGTAAGTAAGAAGTGTTGCCTTACCGTTTCCTGTGCCCTTTGCCCCATTTGCCGCCGCAGACTGTCATCCTTGACCAGGCGTACGATTCTATCTGCCGCCTCCGCAGTGGAGGAGACCAGGAAGCCGTTAACCCCGTCTTGAATCTGGTCCCTGATACCGCCCACATTACCGCCGATGACCGGGGTGTCCTTCCACATGGCCTCGGCTACGGTCAGCCCGAAACCTTCACGGATTGACTTTTGCAGGACAACGGCTGCCCGGCGCTGCAGTGCGTTCACTAATGCACCGTCCTGACGGCTTAAGATGATAATTCGTTCTTCACGGGAATCCAGCAAGGATTGATATACCTCCTCACCTTCCGGATCATCGGTCGCGACATTGCCGAGCAACACCAGGGTACAGTCCACCTCCTGCCGGGCCTGTTTGAAGGCCTGAATGACTCCCTCCGGGTCTTTCCAGCGGTCAAAGCGGGAGATTTGCACCACCAGAGGAAGATCAGTGGGTATTTGGTAATAGTTCAGGCGTTTCTCTATCTCCTCTTCGCTCAGGGGCTTGTTAGTTATTGAGAAGGGGTCTATCGCCGGCATGAAGAATAGCTGCGGTGTTTTAAGTTTCTGCTTGTATTCCTTGCGACTGAGGATGACAGCGTCATACTTTTCAATAAACTGCAGCAGGTATTTCCAGCACCCTGTGTGGGGCTGAGACATGTCAATATGGCAGCGCCATATCCAGGGCGAGTTCTTTCTGTAGTGAGTGATCATGGGCAGTGGCTGGGGGTCATGAACAATGACTATATCATGGTCTATGTGATTACGGATTGAATTCTCGTAAATGACCTGCTCGTATATCCCCCTCTTTAGTTCGGTCAGGTTGATTTGACCGCTCTGCAGGGCATTATGTATCTTTTTAGTTATCGTGAAGAAATCCGGAGGCCCATGAACCGCTCGCCAGCCGGTCTTTATGTGGAGGCTGTCCATCAGCAGGGTTAGTGATGAGAGCAGCTGGGCAACCCCTCCACCGTAATACGTTGAGTTAATATTGACCACGTGGAGGTCTTCCAGTGGTTTAGCCTTGTTCCGGATACGCTCGATGATTTCGCCCCCCACGAATTGCTCATAATCGTCTATGGTTACTCTCTGATAATTCATCGTGAGAACCTCCTTTGCTGGCTCATTTCTTTTCCAGCGTTTCGTTTAATTAATCTTTCCAGATTTAGAATGTATCTGTGCTGCGCCTTTTTGTCAATGGCCATAATTAAAACGGAGACAGTCAGAACCTGATGGCCCGGCTTTGACTGCGCGCGGATTTTGTGTACTTAGTTGACAAACTGGAATTAGCGTGGCATAATGAAAATCACTAAATTACGATGTATCATGATATATCGTTATATTTTTCTGTTCTATGATGTTCAATCCGCATAAGAAACACGGTTTTTTCCCCGGACCATGGCATGAAAGCCCCTTTCACAAGGGAGACCTTAAATATATTATACTTGACCTTGTCCAGGAAAAGCCAAGCTATGGCTATGACATAATACGTGCTCTTGAAGAGCGCTCCCGCGGTTTTTACACGCCTAGTGCCGGTTCGGTATATCCCACACTTCAGATGCTGGAGGAGATGGGCTATGTTGCTTCGGTCAACCAGGATGGCAAAAAGATCTACACCATAACTGATGAAGGCCGTAAGTTCCTGGTGGAACGAAGGCATTTCGCAGATAAAATAAAGAGCAAGATGCAACACCACTGGGATTCAGAAAATATGGTAGAGATGACAGCAATAATGGACGAATTTGAAAAAATGGGCCGGTTGATTGGCAGGCAACTTCATCACCTTGACTCAATAGAAATGAAGCGAATTCAGGAGATTCTCTCCGATGTCTATGATGAAATAGAAGCAATAATTCAACGTGATATAAAATGAAGAACTTACTGAGATTGCTGGTTTTTGTACGTAAGTACTGGGGGTGGTTACTGCTGGCTTTTATTTGCCTGGCTGGTAGTACCGGATTTGGTATGGCGATACCCTGGTTTATACGTGAAGCCATTGACACTGTGGTCAGTCAGGGGGAACTAAGCCTTCTCATAATAGCCGCAGTGGCTGTGGTTGGGGCCAGTGCCCTGCGGGGGTTATCCGCTTTCGGAGAACAGTACTTCGCTGAAGCTACCTCCCAGAAGGTGGTTTATGATATCAGAAACGTCATTTATGACCGTCTGCAAAGGTTAAGCTTTGCCTACCATGATAAGGAACAGACCGGGCAGCTTATGTCACGAGCTACCATAGATGTGGAGGCGGTGCGCATGTTCCTGGCCAGGGGCTTGCTGTCTATAGTTGAGACGGTAATCATGTTAACTGGTATTACCGTCATTCTGGTGTTAAGTGACTGGGTCTTGGCGTTGTTCTGCTTGTTCTTTGTGGGCATTATGGGTTTCCGCACCGTTATTGTGGCGCGCATCCTCGTTCCTGTCTGGCTCAGAATCCAGCAGTTATACGGGGTGCTTAGCACAATCCTGCAGGAAAATCTCACCGGTGTGAGAATAGTCAAATCATTTTGCAGTCAGGACGGGGAGAGCTATAAATTTACTACCCAGAGCCAGTCGCTTTATGGTGAGCACATGTATGCGGCTCGCAAGGTTGCTTTCAATATGCCGATGATGGATTTTCTGGTGACCTTACCTATTGCACTCATCCTGTGGTATGGTGGGCGGGAGGTAATGGCCGGAGCACTGACTATCGGTGAACTGTCCCAGTTTATCTTGTATCTGGGTATGCTGGCCATGCCTATCCGCCGTTTGGGAATGGTGACCCAGTTAATATCCCGGTCTATCTCGGCGGGACGGCGTATAGTGGAGTTACTTGAAACTGAATCTCCGGTGCAGGAAAAGCCGGGCGCTGCCGAATTAGACAATGTAGCGGGACAGGTTTCTTTTGAGAATGTTAGCTTTGGTTATGATTCACTCTATCCGGTGCTTAAAGACGTAAGCTTCAGAGTTCAGCCGGGGCAGCTGGTGGCACTGGTGGGCAGTTTGGGCAGTGGTAAGAGCACCATTGCTCACCTCGTCCCGCGCTTCTATGACGTCAGCAGGGGAGCCGTTAAAATTGACGGCACTGACGTGCGAGATGTAACCCTGCAGTCGCTGCGCCGGAATGTGGGTATCGTGCAACAGGATCTCTTTCTTTTCTCGGCGACAATTCGGGATAACATCGCTTATGGTGTCCTCAATGCTGATACGGATCATATAGAAACGGCAGCCAAAGCTGCTAATCTTCATGATTTTATCCTTAGCCTGCCCGAGGGATACCAGACATGGGTGGGTGAACGGGGTGTTACCCTGTCCGGTGGTGAGAAGCAACGCCTGGCTATAGCCCGTACCCTGCTGATGAACCCCCGTATCCTTATCCTTGACGACTCTATGTCCAGTGTTGATGCCAGGACGGAAATACTTATTCGCAAAGCTCTTAATGAGCTTATCGAAGGGAGAACCACCTTTATTATCACTCACCGCCTCTCCATTATTAAAAACGCCGATATTATCCTGGTAATGGATGAGGGTAAGATAGCCGAGCAAGGCAAACACGAGGAACTTATGGCCAGGCAAGGCCTTTATTACCAGATATACCAGTCACAGCTATCTGCGTTTCAGGATTACGGAGGTGAGATGAACGAGGTGGCAGAATGATTGGCGGCCCCCATGGCGGACCAGGTGGCGGCCCGATGGGCCATATGCGCGGTCCCCTTGACGATGATTTAGTCGGCAAGGTTAGTAGACGCGGTGTGCTCAAGCGGCTGCCTGCATACCTCCTGCCGGTCAAGAAATGGCTGGTTCTGGGGGCTGTGGGTATGTTAGCCCGTACTCTGGGAATGCTGGCCATGCCTTATCTGATTGGCGTAGCCACAGACAATTACATCACGACCGGTGACCTTGGTGGTCTCAATATTATTGTGCTCGTCTTTATCGGTGCGATACTGGCAATCTGGGGGGGACAGTATATGGAGGTACTGTACCTGGCTTATGCCGGGCAGAAGGTGCTCTTCCGGATGCGCACCGAGATGTTTGACCACCTGCAAGAGCTTTCCATGAGCTTCTTTGACCAGAGTCAGGTGGGCAGGCTGATGTCACGTGTTCAGAATGATGTGGAGCAGCTACAGCAGCTCCTGACCAGAGGTATTCTTAACCTGTTCACCAGTTTCCTGACCCTGATAGGAATAGCCGTGATAATGTTTAGTATGAACACGCGGCTGGCACTGCTGACCCTGACCGTGGTTCCGGCACTGGGTATAGGGGTATACATCTGGCAGAAATACGTCCGTAGTGCTTTCACGAGGGCGCGGCGGGCTATCGCCGTGGTTACCGCCCAGTTTCAAGAAGGTATCTCAGGAGTAAGGGTCACCCAGAGCCTGTCAAGGGAAGACACGAACCTGGAACAGTTTGACGATATCAATAGAGCCAATATGTCTGCTAACATACGAGCCGAGGTAGTGGCAGCATTCATGAGGCCCATGGTGCTGATAATGACTGCCATTAGCTGGGCTCTGGTTATTTACTTCGGCGGTGCTCAGGTACTGGCAGGGACGATGGGTGTTGGTGTTCTGCTGACTTTTGTACTCTATATCCAGCGCTTTTTCCAGCCTATTATTGAACTGGGCATGCAATATACTGAATTCCAGAGGGCTATGGCCTCGGCGACACGTATTTTCGAGTTGCTTGATGTTGAACCGGAAATAACGGATAGCTACCGGGCTGTTGAGATGCCGCCGGCAAAAGGAAAAATCGGGTTTAATCACGTCAGTTTTAGCTATAAACCCGGTGTGGAGGTGCTCCATGATATCGATTTCGCCATCAATCCCGGAGAAAATCTGGCGATAGTAGGGCAGACGGGCGCCGGTAAGAGCAGTATATCCAACCTCATTGCCCGTTTCTATGATGTGGATAAGGGCAATGTAACTATGGATGGATACGATGTGCGTTCGGTTACCCGAAGGTCGTTAAGGCGGCAGATTGGTATCGTTCCCCAGGACCCTTTTCTATTCTCCGGCAGCATCGAGGACAATATTCGTTACGGATACCCGGAAGCCAGCCGTGAAGAAGTGGTTAAAGTGGCTAAGGCAGTGGGGGCTGATGGTTTTATCAGCCGGCTGGATGGTGGCTATGATGCGCCGGTAGGCGAAAGAGGCGGCAATCTCAGTGCCGGCCAGCGCCAATTTATCTGCCTGGCCAGGGCTATGCTGTCCGATCCCCCGGTGTTGATAATGGACGAAGCAACGTCCAATGTGGATACCAATACTGAACGCCTGATGCAAAAATCTTTAAACCGCCTGGCCAAGAAGCGCACCTGCATCATTATTGCGCACCGGCTCTCTACCGTGACCAATGCGGACCGTATTATCGTGCTGGACAAGGGAAAAATCACCGAGGTTGGCTCACATCGGGAACTAATGAACAGGCAGGGTCTGTATTACCAGATGTTTGCGGCACTGAGCACACCGGATATGACATAATGTTTGCGGATGGTTCAAATTGCTTCTGTTCAAAAAGAGTAAGCACTGTCACGAATTTGCCTGTAGAGATAGTAAAAGGTAAGCTATTTCGCCAGGGTTACAAGGCTCTTTGCGGGCATTGCTGTAATTATGGCGAGGGGATAAAATGAAATGCCCCCAAGCGAATTCGAATCGCTGTTACCGGCTTGAAAGGCCGATGTCCTAGGCCTCTAGACGATGGGGGCACGTTGATATCAGTATAGCAGAGACGTGATTTGCAGGCAAGAAAATGGCTGGGAATAATACGGATGAAATAGATAACCCCAACGGGCAGGTGGGTACTGGCAGGAAAGAGCGAGTAAGAAAAGTAGTTACTCCTCTTCTTATCATACTTGTCGTTATTGCTGTCATCATCGTGCTCTTCCTTTACGG
>Ga0180432_10000250_pt1 | contig 85886 bp, 87 predicted proteins | sample SS_ome_10_FD_132414 | JGI IMG/M metagenome (GOLD analysis project Ga0180432, IMG submission 132414) | Hypersaline lake sediment archaeal communities from the Salton Sea, California, USA - SS_1_MS_2 metaG | ecosystem: Environmental > Aquatic > Non-marine Saline and Alkaline > Hypersaline >... | reverse complement strand
CGGTCCATAACCATTTCCTGAGGACAGGCAGGTCATCTGACCGTTTGAGCATTCGCCAGGCTGTCCGGTGTTGCACCAGGCTGTAGAATTCGGAACACAAGTGCATCCGTCATCCACCAACCCATTGCAGTCTTCATCAAGCCCATTGTCGCATACTTCTGCAACGTCGCCAGGTCCAAACATTACTTCGCAAGGACCATAGCCTGATCCATCGTCAAGGCAGGTGGTAAGTCCCACACCGCACAAGCCGAGCAAACCAGTATCGCAGACCAGACTCGTTCCGGCCACACAAGTGCAGCCATTGTCTACGATGCCATCGCAGTCGTTATCAACGCCGTCAAAGCACGTTTCCGGCAAAGTAGTATAAATTGGCTGACACGGCCCATAGCCATCACCTGAATCCAGGCAGACCATCTCGCCGTTTGAACACTCGCCGTCTTGGCCAGTGTTGCACCAAGCCGTAGATCCCGGAGCACAAGTGCATCCGTCATCCACCAACCCGTTACAGTCTTCGTCAAGCCCATTATCGCATACTTCTGCGACATCATTGGGTCCAAGCAATACTTCGCAAGGACCATACCCTGATCCATCGTCAAGGCAGGTGGTAAGTCCCACACCGCACAAGCCGAGCAAACCAGTATCGCAGACCAAACTCGTTCCGGCCACACAAGTGCAGCCATTGTCTACGATGCCATCGCAGTCGTTATCAACGCCGTCAAAGCACGTTTCCGGCAAAGTAGTATAAGTTGGCTGACACGGCCCATAGCCATCACCTGAATCCAGGCAGACCATCTCGCCGTTTGAACACTCGCCATCCTGACCAGTGTTACACCAGGCAACAGAGGCAGGCACGCAAGTGCAGCCATTGTCGATTTGACCGTCGCAATCGTCGTCAAATCCGTTGTAACAAACTTCTGCGATATCACCAGGTCCAAACAATACTTCGCAGGGACCATAGCCTGACCCGTCATTAAGACAATGCTGTAAACCAGCTCCGCAAAAACCGAACAGGCCGGTATTGCAGACCACGCTGGATCCAGGCACGCAGGTGCACCCATTGTCCATTAGGCCGTCGCAGTCATCATCTAAGCCGTTGAAACAGACCTCCACCACAGGAATATAGGTAGTCTCGCAAGGACCATAGCCATTGCCTGAAGACAGGCAGACCATTTGACCGTTTGAGCATTCACCATCCTGATCTGTGTTACACCAGGCAATAGAATCAGGCACGCAATCGCAACCATCATCTACCAACCCGTTGCAGTCTGTATCAATTCCATCGTTGCACATTTCTGCAATGTCGCCAGGTCCGTTAACTACCTGACAAGGACTATAGCCAGACCCATCATCCAAGCAAATCGAATTACCAACCGCACAGAATCCAGGCAAACCAGTGTCGCAGGTAATGACAGTTCCAGGCTGACAAGTGCAGCCATTGTCAACTACCCCATCGCAGTCATTGTCAACGCCATCATCACACAGCTCAGGAATAGGAATTGTGGTAGGCATACAGAAGCCATAACCCATCCCGTCAGCTGCGCATTCAGCACTACCCCAGGCGCAAGCGCCGAGCATGGGCGTTACGCATGAGGAAAAAGTACCAGGATCACAGAAACAGCCATTATCAACTGAGCCATCGCAGTCATTATCCAGACCATCACCGCATACTTCAATGATTGGCGATACACTCGCTACGCAGAAGCCATATCCTGTGCCATCAGGCAAACAGGTGGCAACTCCAGCAGAGCATACACCAGGCAGATCAGTAATACAGGAGGTCTGAGTTCCTGACGTGCAGGCGCAATTGTTATCAATCTGGCCATCGCAGTCATTGTCCAGCCGATCACCGCAGACTTCAGCAGTCATATTGGTAACTGGCAAACAATCACCGAATGTGTTGTTTGACGTGCAGGTCATCTGACCCTGAGAACACGCACCATACAATCCGGTGACACAAGCAAGTGTCTCACCTTCCGTACAGTAACATTCTTCGTCCGCTTCACCGTCACAGTCATTATCCAGACCGTCACCGCAGACTTCAGGGCTTTCAAAATGAACCTGAGTGCATTCGCCCCATTCATGGGTATTTCGACAATACATCGAACCAGTGTTGCAAATACCAGGCTTACCAGTATCGCAGGCAGCGGTAATACCCACTACAGGGCACTGACAGGATTCGTCTGCTTCACCATCGCAGTCATTGTCCAGACCGTCGCCACAAAGCTCCAGGCTGGGATCTGCATCAGGCAAACAGAAACCGAATTCATAATCATCAAAACATACAGCAGTACCGTCTTCGCAAATCCCTGGCATCAGGGTATTGCAGTCGGTCTGCTCGCCAGGATAGCATTCTTTCGGATCGCAAACGCCATCCTCATCAGCCTCACCATCACAGTCATCATCAAGACCATTACAGGTCTCAATGGACGGCGTGCATTCAGCAGGTGGAGGCTGAGTTGTCGAATCTGTCCCACTGGGACCATCTGTCACGTCTGTAGAAGACGTTGGGACAGTACCAGGAGAATGGGACTCTGTGTTGAGCTCCACTGGCACACATTCTGATTCTTTACAAGTATAACCTTGTTCACAATCCTCGTGCATAACGCACTGAGGATTTGAGTCGTCCCCGCAATTTGCAAGGAATAAACATAATGAAAAAATCGAAAATACTACTCGCGCTGTTCGCTTTGACATGGCGAACCTCCTTGTGTTGTGTATGTTGTAAGTTTCGTCTTGGATTTTCAAAGTCCAACTGTCCAGCCAAACTGGCTGAAAAATACCCAAAAAAAACAAAAATTTTGAGTTCATTTCAGACAATTTTAGCTAAATTTAGATACTATGCGCCCACTCTAATAAGACACTAAACCTTAACAAATACATAGTATTTTGTCAAGTTTTTTGTCAAGCTGTCTAGAAAATGTCAAAATATGTAAAAAACAGCCCATTTATCACTATATATAATGAATAGGTCTCCTCACCAATGATGACGATATTTTTTCTATTTCTTTACACTTTTATAATTAAAAAACAGCCTTCAATGTGTTGAAAACTGTTTGTACCATTAGTGCTCACTGACTATGTCATCAGCAAACTTCCAGAAAAGTATTATGATAATGCTAAAAACCAATAGGTATTTAGCATTTAAAATCAGGAAAAATGGCAATGTGCCATAAAGCAGTACTTGTGATCTCATAACAAAGTCAATTTTCGAGACCAGAATGTAGACTGACTTTGCATGATGAGCTGAGCTGGAATGCCTGCGTACACCTCTGATATCCGAAGATATCTTCTCCCATCCAAACTATGTACACATACATAGCCTGGTCGTATCTGCTTTTCGTCTCCTAAAGAAAGAGGCATCTTCCTGCAAACTGACATGATCTTTTGTACTTCAGGGTCTGTCAGATCCGGCCCAACATTTTCTTTTTTTCTAACAGTTCGTTTTGCTGCAGAACAAGCACATGCCAGGCTGATGCAAATAACAATCATTAAAAAGATTGAAATTCGCATCCTTATGGATTTGAAAGGGCATGAGGACCAATTGTCCTATGCTTATCAAACTCTCCACTTACTGAAAGACCCAATATCACTCCAGTCATTAATATTCCAGCAGCAGCCACACCCAATGCCACATATGTAGAAGTATCATCTTCTTCTGGAACACAATAGATTGGATGTCCTGAAAGCTGAAGCTGTTCACAATCGCTCAATTCTCTGGATGAACTTGATAAAGAAGTTGTAGCGCATGATGTACACAGCATGCATACACTCATCAAAATAACAATGATTTTGGGCGTTTTCTTCATCCTCTTTCCTCCTGTTGTTTGAAACTGATCACAATTCACTACTAATGTAATGAGCTATGTGCAGCTCTCCATTTGTTATGAACCAATGGAGAGTGATAATATCATACTGGAGTTTTTGGCTCAGTAGATGTAGGAGCAGGTTTTGCTGGAGGTGGTGGAGCAGATTGGTCTGGTTTTGCCGGAGGGGCAGGCCTTGCTGGAGTATCAGGTTTTGCAGGCGGAGTTGTGGCTGGCGGAATCGTAGTTGCCGGGGGTGTTGCAGAAGGTTGTACTGGAGTTGTCGGAACTACTGGAACGAGCGGTGTCGAGGGAGGTGTATTAGAGGGCTCAGGAGTTGCTGGCGGTGGAGTTGCAGGCAATGCAGGAGTTGCTGGAGTTGCTGGAGCTTTTCTTTGCTTTTTATGTTGACGTTTCTTCCGTCTTTGTTTCTTACGTTCACTTTTGCGAATCAATTCTTCAACATATGTTTTTTTGATCCACAAACTCTTTTTACCAGCCCGATCAGTCACACAGTAATTTCCTGTTTTTCTGATTGGCATAAATGAGCTTGCTTCTACTTCCATTACCTTGCATATTGCCATGTCTTCTTTGATTTGTCTGTCTTTTTTCAGACTCTTAATCAAAGGGGCTGGCAAAGTCTGCGCAGAAACAAACTCTTCTTCTTTCCTGACTGTATTACCAGAGGCGCAAGCTGTAAAAACAAGCGCAAAAACAACTACCACATATGCTGTCTTATTCATCAAAGCCCTCCTTTTTGAAAATAACGGTTATTGTATTATATCATACTCATAAATTTTTGTCAACCCTATTTTTGTCTTAATTTAGCGATTTTTTTAAAAATAAAAAGTCCCTGATTGTATTAAATCAAGGACTTATGTTCGTGATTTCTTAATCCCAGTTAATGAACCCAGCGTTTGGGCTGGCATTGAATGAAGGAGTCATGAACCAGATGCTTCCCAGATACCGATTCAACTGCTCTTCTTCAACCCAATACCAGTCTCCATGGTAATATGGCCCGTAGAAAGCTTCACACTCCCATGCTTCTGCCTGGCAAGCACCATACTGAGCCCAACTAAGGTTGTTGGCATAATTTGGATCGTGCATGACAAATGAAATCTTGCACTCGTATGATCCTTCATTACCTGAACCGCAAAGTTCAAACCAGCCGTCTCCGTCTGGATCGTAAATCTGCTTTTCGTTTTCCCAACCGTTGAGACCCAGCGGCGGACAATCACCTTTAACAAAGACCTCTGGCGCTCCAGCCAAATACTTGAACACATTGAGGTCAATGCAGTAAGGCTTTGTCTCATGCTGCTTGGCTACATAGTGGGTGCTATCGTCCGTGAACGGACAGTCAGCAGGGCAATTACCCCAGTGCTCACCAACGCCACAAACACCATCACCACAGTACCCACCAGGATCATCAGTACATGACGAAGTGTCAAAGGTACAGCTGGCATAGATACAATACAATGTACCGCCATCATGCCCCAGAGACTGACACGTCTGATTATTCAGATTTGTGTCATCACACTGTTCGCCAACATTGATAATACCATTTCCGCAGCCGCAGTCATCCCAGCAGTTAGCAGCTGTCTCTCCAGAATCACACACTCCATTGCCACAGTTATTGTAATTGAAACAACCTGTGTCGTTAAAAGTGCATGTATTTGGATAACAGGCTAGCGTACCGCTGTCAAAACCACGGGACTGGCAGGTCTGTCCACCAAGCTGTCCGCCATCGCATTGCTCGCTGTTATTGATTTCTCCATCACCGCAGTAGGGGTCAAGATTGTTCGAACAACCAGATGTATCAAACATGCAAGTGGCTGAATTGCAGGCAAGAGTACCACTGTCAAACCCGACTGTGTAGCAACTTTGGCCATTCAGATTCCCAGCCTCGCATTGTTCAGTCACCTGATTGATCTGACCATCTCCGCAAAACGGAGTAGGAGTATAGAAACAATCACTGGTATTGAACGTGCAGGTAAGATTGTTACAGCGAAGATCGCCGCCATCAAACCCGACTGACCAGCATGTATTTCCACTCAGGTCACTGCCTTCGCACTGTTCAGTACCGTTTCGGACACCGTCACCACAGTATGGATCAGGATCATATGAGCAGTCAGATGTGTCAAACACACAACTTCCTGCAATACAACCCAGAGTACCCTGATCAAATCCGCGAGACTGGCAAGTCTGGCCGCCGAGCAAAGCGCCATCGCACTGCTCATTGCCATTTAGCTGTCCGTCACCGCAGAATTCGCCCTCATCGCAATCTTCAGGACAGGTGGCAACAGTTTCACCATCTTCGCAAATACCATTACCGCAGACTACTTCTGGCGGACATCCTTCGTCAGTCTCACCGTCGCAATCATTGTCCTTGTCGTCGCAAATTTCAGGCGCGTCCGGATGGACGTCCGGATCGTTATCATCGCAATCGCCTTCTTTGACTGCGTATCCATCACCATCATTGTCGCAATCCTGCGGACAGCTCAGAGCTGTCTCATCCTGATCGCAGACACCGTTTCCACAGTCATCTGGCGGATCAGGTCCATCGCAGTCTACGCAATTGCCTGCATGCTCGCCGCGCGACGGCTCGCAAAGGCCATCCTGATCACATCCGCAATCCTGCGGACAATTGACCGGAGTCTCACCAGGCTGACAAACGCCATTCTGGTTACAAACAGGCGTAGGCGGATCAGTACCGCAGTCTTGCGGACAGTTATCTGAATTTTCTCCAAGATCGCACACATCATCGCCGCAATCAGCGCTAGAATGACTATTGACGTTAACGTCAATGTCATCAATATCAACCCGAACAACTCGCATGCCACGGATCGCATCCCATGTACAAGTACCTTCGTTGGCGTCAGTAACGCCAGTGGTCACGCACTCTGAGGTTTCTTCATCAAAACGCGATCCTTGAGGACAATCCTGTCTAGCCAATGGTTTGGCTGCACAGTAATAAGTGTCACCACTGCCTCCGAAAAAACTTTCAGGCTGGCAGGTCATAGCGCATGGACATGCATTATTATTTGGCTGCGTAGGATTGATATCCTTAGTACAGTCAATTAGATTTCCGTCATGAATAGTGTTTTCCCAATATTCAGTAACGGTTTCATCACCTTGCCATCTGTCTTCACAGCCTACAGTGGCTGCAAGAACTGAAAATAAGAAAATTGTAACGAACGTTCCTTTGCTGCTCATCTTATCCTCCTGTGTTTCTCTTGTGATTTTTCATCCTAAACTCTCCTTTGTTCTTGAAATTGAGCAACCATTGGTCAGAACATGCTACTTATATTGTAACAAACTCTGATCAATGCCTTAATCATAAAGATGACTAAGGCATATTTGTTAAAAAAACCAGATCCTAGAAAGAGACGGTCAGTCCCCGACTCATACTCTCATGCTTTGTATTCGGCGTACCAGAGTTGAAATAGCCTCTATCAGCCAGCACACCCAGGGTGACGGCTCCTCCGGTAATTGCCAACGCAATCAGCAACGGGCCAAGCCAATCCCAAACGCTGGGTTCTTTTTCGCCTTCAGGCGGAGGCTGTTGATCAATCCAGACATGAACGGTTTTTCCGCCCATGTTCACATCTGCTCCCGAAGGATTGTCAATCGACAGTCTGCTTCGGTGAACTACCACGCTTCGTCGGCCAAAGCCGTCCATAGCGCAGAGGTTACCCGATGCCAACCGCACTGCCTGACCTTCTCGAAGAGACATTCGTTTGCACTCTTCATTGTCTGCACGAATCTGCGGATCATTCAGACGAATGCTTCTGGCAATACCAGGATGCATTTCATCAGCTGTCACAGACTGCGCATAGCTTTGTGAACAAATCATTGTAAAGAAGAAAACATTTGTGACAATAGCACAGATTTTCAGTGCCTTTTTTCCTTTTCGACTATTCATCTTGATCCTCCTTATGTGAATTTGATTCTATTCCACAGGAATTGCGACATAATCGCTGCTGTCAGGCTGCGATGAGCTACGAGACTGAGGAGCAGATCCACTAGCACCGTCTTTTCCTTTTGGAAAACCGCCATGCACATGAACTGAAAATGAATCCTCAATCCTTTGCGGCCGACGTGCCTGAGCCACAGCCGGAGGCTGTGTTCGAGACCTCTTCGGACCTGGAACCACGCAGTCCACATAGTAGAAGCGTCTTCCATTTTTTCTGACCACTCTGGTTCGCCCGACTTCAGGATATTTGCATTCCTTTACCATCAGACTGAGGCAAACCTGGTCATCCACTGAACACATGTCAATACCAGGCCTGGCCATCTGCTGCGGCTGAGGCGGCGGTGGAGGAGCAAAATACTCATCCTGCCTCATAATAGAGACCACAGTCTTTGCAATGGCTGTAGTATCAACCTGCACCTTGATGTTCTGAGCAACCTGTGCCGGATCAATCGGCTTTTGCTGGCCCATACCTCTTTCATCAAGATACTTTCCAAATGCCTCAGGCAAACCGTCAACCTTGGTATTTAAGGCAACGAATTGCTTTCCAAGATTATCGATTGATTCTTTGTTTTCTGCTGTCTTTGCGCCAGCAGCTTTTGAAGAATAGATGGCCCAGCCTACTAAAAAGGCCATGACCAATCCAAGCGCAGAAACTAAAACGATCTGCCATGTTCTCATTTTTCTTCCTCCATGAGTATGAGTTTGATCTGGTTTATTTTTGAAGAACTGATCTGTCATTTCAGGACAGATTAAGTAATTCACAATTAATTTAAAAATTAACCTCCAAAATTAGATAATCTATCCTCAAATTCCCCTAAATTTAGCTGAATTTAATTACACTTCTCCCTTATAATTCTGACCTTACAATATAGCACATTTAAAAATTTTTGTCAATGTTTTAAACTATTTTTTTCTTATATTTTACACAACAAAAGTGACAATTTTAAAGGTGCATTTTGGTTAAAATGCACCCTTTTTTCAAGAAAGAATGAGGATCAGAGCAGCAATCAGGCAAACAGCACCCATACCTGCAATCAGTCCGTAAAAAACAGCTTTTTTCTGGCCAATCTGCTCACCTGCTGCATCATCTCCAGAGTCCATGCCAGCTGCCATTTCATGCTGTTTTGGCTGGCTATGCTTAACCTTCAACAGATGAACTTCTCGAATGGCCTTTCTTGTAATTGGGAGAAGCTTATGGTCATCTTTCTTCCTTTTTTTCGCCTTTTTTTCGCCTTTTTTTCCAGGCTGCGGATCCTGTTTCTGATCACCTTGTTTACTGGATTTTACACCATCTCCAGCGCCCAAAGCTGCATCCAGATCATCAACATCAGCAGCAGTAGCTGCACGACGACCTCTTGCTTTTCTTCTGCCTTTTGCCATGATTTCCCTCCAATTATTGAAATTTCAGCATCACCACATTATATCATAAAATGACAATTTTGTCAATAAAAAAGGAACTTTATATGAAAAGTCCCTTACTTTTATTTTATTGTTAATGGAGAGTCACACCCTGCCATTCCATAACATTCATATTCAAACCCGATTCCTTTATACCTGCCAGACTTTTTTCCCTGGCCAGAAATAACCAATGCCCCTGATTCTCTTCTCTGCCTTGAACGGTATGCAGGTCGAGAATATGGCCTTCTAGATCTTGGTGCAGGCTGAACTGTAGGCTGAGGTTGTGCTGCTGGACTTGGTTGAGCAACCTGCGGTCTGGCCGCAGGCTGCGGAGTAGCAGCTGGCTGTGCAACTTGAGGCCCTGGCGCAGCCTGCGGCTGAGCTGGTTGTGTTTGCGCAGCTTGTTGCCTAGCAGCTAGAGTGGTCTGCTGTTTTTTGATTGCATCATTTTGCTGCTTTTGAACATTTACCAGGCCTTGAACCTGTGTTTTTAAAGCAGCAATGTCCTTTTGCATTTGATCCAGCTTATCTGCATTGACTTGATTTGCAGGTAAATCACTTAAATCTTTTTTCGTTGCATACTGAGCCAATTCTGCTTTTAGGTCATTAACCTGAGCTGATAATAGATTAAGCTGATTCTGCAATGGAATTAAATCAGTCTCAATCTGAATATCAGCCAGAATATCAGCCTGCGAATTTACTACGGTAATAATCCTATCAACTCGAGTCTTAGCTGCGATAATTCTTTTATCAATATCTGCAATTTTATTTTCCAGTTTTGTATCATCAGCTTTTCTCTGAGCATTTTGAGCTTGCATTTCTTTAACTGCATTCTTAAAACTTGCTGCAGACTTTACCAAATCCTCTTTTTGGACAAAGGATGTCTTTAAATTTTCAATCTCTGCCACTTTACTGTCAACCATATAATATGGAAGACCTAGAAAAATGAACAGAAAGAGTAATACACCTAAAACAGTTGGGATAATAAACTTATAAACTCTGGGCGGCTGCCAGAATTTCTTTTCTTCAAGTTTTTTCTGCACTTTCCCATTGACTTCATCCAGATCTTCTCTGAGTGAAGTAACAGAATTTTCAACACCCTGAATTCTTTTAGCTGCTGCATCACCTGTGAGCATCTTTTTTCTGAGTTGAGCTAGGCTTTTCCCTGCCTCATCAAATTGTGAATTTAATTCATCAATTCGTATCTGATGCTTTTGCAACTGATCTTTCCTAACCAGATCAGGCGCTTTATTTTTCACAAAATCTTCGAGCAGTGGCCCAAATTTTAATAAATGGGCCTCAAGTCTCTGCAATTTTTCATCTAAAGCCTTATCAGTCTGAGTATCTGAGCGATCAGGCTCATCAGTATCAGATTCAGCATTTGATTCATCAAATGCTGGTTGTGCATCTAAACCCAATGGTGATTCAACTACTGGATCTGGCTCACCATCTTCAGGAATTAGCTGAGGATCTGGCATTGCCTTCGAATCACCTTCTGCAGCAGGATCCTTCAACGCTTTAGCATCAAAAGGCCTGTCTTCAGGCTCCTCGTTAAACCAGTTATCATCTAATTCATCATCAGCCTCAGGCTTTTTATCATCTTTATTACTTCCCTCTGCCGCTAGTCGATCTTTTCCTTCAGCTCTCATTTTTTCAAGAGCCTCTTGCTCCCTTTTCTTCTTTTCCTCTTCTTTTCTTCTCTTTTCTTCTTCATCTCTTTTCTTTTTAATTTCAATCAGTTCTTCTTTGGATTTTAAGCATGCTGGACACCACTTTTGTCCATCAGCATTAAGTACTTTATAATACGAAGTGCAAATTGGACACTTTTCTGGAGTAACATTAAGCGCATCACCGATTGGTTCAGCTGTTGACCATGACCAACTGCATGATGAGCATGACAAAATAACAGCTTCTTCATCCCCTGTACCATTAGCCTTTGCCACTGTGGGCAATATAATGAGAGTGCCAGAACAATTTTCTACTGGACAGCGGTCGCCTTCATTTAAGATATATTTTTTATCTTTCAGATCTTGTTTTATTTGCTTGATGAATTCCTTTTTTGCTTGTTCAACTATTTTGATATATTCATCAGGATCTAATTCCCAAAATTCAACAATCGTACCTTCGTTATGATCATAATGAATGTTATACAAACAATCTGAATTATTACATCTAAACAAATATGGCTTATCAATATTTTGTCCAGTAATTAAATTTATATAAGGCAATATGTCTCGTTCTTCAAGTTTGCCAGTGCAATGAGGGCAATCTGCATGCTCATTTTTAGCATCAACTGACTGTTGCATATCCTGAGCAATCCTGAGCACAGTATCACTTCCAGCAGGCGCTTGCCACTCTTCTTTAACCACTCTACGAGTTGAATGTTCTGGACGCTCGCTTGGGTAAATTGATACTGAATACCCACATCCTTGTTTACATTCATACTTTACAAAATCATCTTTTGCATCAACAAGTTTTAATTCTGCCGGGCAGTATGAACATTCTATAGGCATAGCAACTGATTGATCGTCTGAAATGTTTTCATTTTCTGCTTCTTCTGGTTCAAATTCTGGCTTTTCTTCTTTTTCTTCCGATTGTTGGGGCGGCTGCAATTTACTTGCCCGAACTTGTTCATGAATGCCTGAACCTTTTTTTACAATCCAGGCACATTCAGGATTTTTACATTCCAGAGTATATACATTAAATTTTCCATCTTTATCAAACATCTCTTCAACATCAATTATCTCCATGATCTGATTGCAATGTTCGCAATTATGAGCAGGTGCAATATTAACTGCACTATTGTCTTCAATTCCAGAATCATCAGCCCGATGATCTTTGCCTTGAACTTTTCTAATTAATATTCTTACAGTATCTACATCTTTTTCTGTCATATTCCATGTACTGGTAAACAGTCCATTATCAGGATCAATCATTCCATTATAATCACATTTCGTGCATTTGAAATTTACTCTATTACCATCTCTTATCACCTTAATATCTGTACCTGGCTTGCATTGTTGGCAAGAACTGGGAATGGCAACATTACTAACTCTTTCTTTTTGCCTTGGTGTCCAGCTATCAAGGGCTGTCCAGCCTATAGGCTCAAGTTTTTCCAGAACAAATGAAAAACCACATCCATCTTTACATGTGATCTTAATTTTGTCTGTTGTTTTTTCTTCTATCACAAATTCACTTTTACAATATATGCAGGTTGGTACATTATCAGAATCTTTTAACTCAGGATCTGATATCCTTTCTCTTTTTACAAAACCGCATGTAGTTTTACACATGCAGGTTGTAATCTTTTCATCACCTTTATAATCAACGTATACATCTTCACCGCATTTCGGACATTTTTCATCATTATTTGTCTTACTATCAGTGCTTGTTCCAACATCTGCTACTCGTTTTTTCGTTTTATCTTCTTTTTCAGGTTTTATACTAATTTCACCTGAATTGGGATCATTGCCACCATGTTCTAAAAATCTTGCTACAAAACCAATTCCTATCTTGCGTTCCATATCATTCCTCCTGGCAAAAGTCTGGATTGTCAATGTTCAAAGTTCACTTAAATTTAGCAGAAAACAATCATATAGTCAAGTAAATGCGTTTGACAAAATTGACATTTTATGTTAAACTAAAAGGTATTTGCTTAATTTTTTGCTAAATTCAAACACCGGAGACTAAAGATGCAGACACTAAAAATATGGCATAAAACAGCAATTATGTTCTTTATACTTATTTCACAAAGCTGTGGTCCGCCTCATGAGCTAGACCTGCCTGAGGATGCCTGGGTGCCTGAAATCATGCCGCTGGAAAATGAATATGTGATGGTCAAATACTGGGTTCGTCCTATAGACTGCCCTCTTCGTCGTTTGGCATATGGAGAGCAGGGCCTTCGCTGGAAAGTGGTTGTTCATCTTAAGGATGACTCAGGCAAAGAATGGGAAAATAAAGAATTTTGGGCATACAAAATTCAGAAACGCGATAAAACTGGTTTTCTGGATTTTACTTTCTATGCACCAATTCCAATGACTATCAAAGAGCTGATGAAGCGAGAAGCAAGAATTCTCTTACTCTCTCATGATCAGGACAATGGCAATGCTCATGTCTATAATACTTCAGGTATGGAATTTCCCATTCAGCTCAATGATGACTTTGACTGGTTAAAAAAATACAATGAGCTGGACATTGCTGATAAAATTGAACCAGGAGAATATATCCTGGCAGTAAAAGGAAATAGTAAACAAGACTGGGACTTTCGAGAAGACACTGCCAATGCAGTTGCACAGGCACTGGCAAAAATGAGCCCGGTACTGAGGCAACGAGTAGAATTTCTCAAAAAGCAAAAGCACATTGGCAGAACAGTGATTGCCTTAGAGCAAATCATTCACCGGGTCGGCGACTATGTCAATTCTGGACTTTTGTCTGGCAACTGGATTATGCCGCTCGTTTCTTTAGGCATTTTCCAGTCAGCCTGGCTGCTCGGTTTTTTAACCAGGCCTGAGATTAAAACCTCTCCAGAATACTTTGGAGCAATGATGTCTCAGCGCTGGTTCGCAGTGATAATGGATGGGTTCTACAACAGCATGCGCCGGGCAATGAATCAAATCTTTATCAGGCTGGAAAAGCTGGAGAACGAAAACTTTGCCCAGCAGCTGGAAATTGACAGAAACAACCGAACAGTTGATTTCCTAGTTAAAAAAATGGATATGCTTGACGGGCAGCTAAAAATGCTCAAGGCATACCATGGTGTGAAATAAATATCACCACCAGAATATTTCTGGTGGTCTTTTTTTAAAAAAAATATAAAATATAAAATAATGTAAAAAAAAGTCCCATCAGGGACTCCAAATTTTTAACTTTTGCTTTTTACTCTTTGATTTATTTTGATTTATTCTGTTTTGTCTTTTGGCATTGTGTCTGTCTCTTCTTCAGGATAATATTCATATTCCTTAAAAACCTCTTTTGACTTTTCTTCAAAAGCTTCTTCATCGTCTTCATTTTCAAGTATCTGTCCTATGCTCTTTTGGTCTTCGACCTCAACTTTTGGCTTTCTTTCTGAAAAAAGCAAAACAATTGAAATGCTCATAATCAAGCCAGCCAATAATCCCAAGAAGGCATTCACAATAAAATTTGGCTTGACCGGATACTGAGAAACCAATACGGCATCCACTATTTTTATTTCAATATTTGTAAAGCCAATATATTCCTGGCCTTGCAAAGTTAAAGTATATGCAATGGCATTTGCTAATTCACTGGCTTTGTATTTGTCTTCATGATATACGATTATTTCCAAAATACCCGTTCCCTGCCTTACTCTGGTCTCTACAGTTCGGTTCCACTCTTTTCTTCTGTCATAATCTTCTTTTGGAAGCATATCATCTGAAATATCAAAACCTGCATCCATTACTTTATAATAAAAATTTGAAGTATATACCAACTGAGAAAGCGTATCAGCCACTCTTTCAGCAGATCTACTTGCACTATAAACGTCTAAATTAAGATCTCCTGTCTGAATGACCAAAAGGCTGGTTGAAGCAGAATATTTCATTGGCTGAATTAAACTAAAAATTAATGACAAAAGTAAAATTACAGCTGTCACTATGATTATAGTCCCCTTCTTTTTATAAAGTAATGAAAAATTTATTGTGTCCTGTGTATTCATACCTCCTAATTATAGCACCTTTCCACTATTTTGTCAAAGAGAGATTTATTTCTATTTCTTTTTCCTCTCTTAAAATAGTAAATGTAAGTTCTTGTTCAGGCTTATAAGACTGAATTATATTTGTTAAAGAATTTTCTTCTTTTATTATTTCGCCTTCAATCTCAAGGATAATGTCATTTGCCATTAAACCCGCCTTTTGCGCCGGACTGTCTGACAAAACAGCAACCTTTCCTTCAGCACCGAATATTAATGCGCCTTTATTTTGTTCAGCATATTTTTCCCAGCCAATTGCTTCACTCAAATCAATATAATGAATGCCCAATATATTTCTAGCAATTGTACTTTCAGATATTGCCTGCTTTATAATGCTTTGTATATTATCGATTGGAATAACTAAATTATCTGAGGTGACAATACCAAAAACCTGGCCATTCAAATTCACTACTGGCGCGCCAAGCCATTTTTTATCAAGAACATCAGTGAGTGCAATATTTTTATAATACGTCTCAGATGAGTGAATTAAATCCCCTCGTTTATTTATTGGATTGTAATAAAGACACTCAATGCTGCTCGGAAAAATTTCAGTTGTTGAAACAATCAAAGCTGTCTGTCCGCTGGTTAAAAAATCACGATTAGTTAAATTAGCAACTGGCAAATTGTCTGTTTTGATTTTCACAAAACAGGCATCAGTGCTGGTGTCGCATACAAAAGATTCAACCTGATAAATATCTTTTTCAAAAGAAACCACCAGCTCAGCTCTGTTTTCGGTGACAACTTTTTTATCAGTCAATATCCAGCCATCAGCAGTCAGTACTATCCCGCTGCCTATAAATTCATTATCCAGCATAATATCGCTCCAGGCGCCAATTCTGCTTTTATCAAGATAAAACTTTACCAAAGCCGGACGCACGCTTTCTATGGTCTGACTGATCGAAATATCTTTTTCTGCTAAAATGTCTTTTAACTTTTTTTCCTGCTTTTCTGTTAAAGCATTAAGCCGCTGAGTCAATGTTTCTATTTTTTGGTCATCAGCAGTACCGGTTAATAAAAAATCATTCAGCCATAATTGTCCTACCAGTCCAGCGCCAAAACCAACTAAAATAGAGATGATAACCACTATTAAAATTTGCTTATAAAATTTAAAACTTTTTTTATTCATATTATACCCATTGTGCAGTCGCTAAAATTGCGATTAAACAAACTGCACTTACTATTACAAAATTAATAATCTTTTTATTATTTAAATTCCCTAACAAAAAGTACCGAGACAACCCTGTCATCAGATAAAAGGCTACGGTCAAGATCAGAGCATTGATAAAAAAACTGGTTGGCAAATAATAAATCGCACTAAAAAGTTCGACCAACACAACAGCAATTGTAAAAACGAAAACATTGCTTTCCCTGAATTTTATTTTATTCACCCAAAACAGTTGATATGACAAAAGCATACAAACAGCCAGTACTGGAACAACCAAATATATTATTTTTACCTTTATAAAAATTATTAAGGCGTATATAAATGCGAAAAAAACAAAACAAACTATTAAATTCAAATACCATGAAAAATTTTCCAAAGAATACGGCTGATATCTTTTCGGATAAAATTTGTAGTCTAATATTCTTCCTAAATATATAAATAGAAAAATGCTTACTGCGGCGGCAAACACATGATAGAACAAATTATTTTCAACAAACAGTACAAACGCTATGCAAGAACAAACATAAATCAAAGGACTGATTAAAAAACTAAAAAATTCGATATTTATTTTTTTTCTGGTAAATGACCACAAAGTTAAAATCACCAAAACAACAACTATTGGTGAAATTATCCAGAGCCACTTCTCTTTATATATTAAAATTTCAAATGTTAGTAATAAAGAAAGCGGGGTCAAAAATTGCAGTAATTTGTTTAACAAAAACATAATTAACTATTTGGCTTGGCTTGTAATTTACCTAATGACTCTTTTTCTTCAAAAAGCTCCTTGATGACAATACTGATAGCAGTCGCCACTGGAATGGCCAGTACTGCGCCAAGCACACCTCCTACTTTTGCGCCTATCAACAACGCCACTACACTTATAATTGGATTAAGTCCCACTGCCTTTTGCATTATTTTCGGTACTAGCAAATGATTTTCAAGCTGTTGAATAATGACAAACAATATTAATACAAATAAAGCCTTTATCGGAGATTGCACAAATGCCAAAAATATCGCTGGGATAGCACTAATTACCGGACCAATATAGGGGATAAATTCTCCAATTGCAGCTATCAATGCTAGTACTAAAGCATATTTTACTCCTAATATCAATAGCCCGAAATATGACAAAATACCAATAATTAAACTCAGGATTAACTGGCCCTTTAACCAGGAACCGATTTTCTTTTGAATCTTATTAATTAACTGAACAGAAAAATCCTGATATTTTGCCGGCACTACAGAACGAGTGGTTCTCTTTATAGCATCTTCTTCTACTGTCATGTAAAAAGTGATGACTAAAATCAATAAAAATGAAAGCAAACCGCCAAAGATATTTGCTATAGTTGAAAAAATTCCTCCAACCGCACTGGTCAAGCCTGAGCTGATAGCGCCCGCATTGTCCTGGCTTTGTTCAAATCCAAACCTGGAAGCATAATCCTGCACAAATGAAAAAGCCTCATTTACCCGATTAAAATACTGAGGCACCTGGTCAGCTAATTCAGAAATCTGTTCTGCAATTGGCGGAATGATTAAAATAACAGCAGAACCAACCACGGCAATTGCCACTAAATAAATGATTAAAACGCTGACTCCGCGCGGGATCTTTTTATTTTGCAAATAATCTACCCAAGTATCAATGGCTGAAGCAAAAATTAAAGATACAAAAATTAGAGCTAATACATCCTTAATCAAATATAAAAAATACAACCCTAATATGACTAAGAAAAATTTCAAAATTGAAATAAATGAAATGCTAAAAGTTTTATAATTTTTCATAAAAATTAAAAAAATAATTTATGTTTTAATTATACAATGAATCATAGATTTTTTCCAACTTCACTTGACAAAAAAACAAAATGTATTTTAATTTGTTTTTATTGACATTTATAGTTAAATATTGATAAGCTAAAATATTCTTGGGTCAGAATGGTTTTCATTCTGTTGCCAAGATGTGTAGTCCATTAACAATGTGTGGAGGGGATATGACACTGAAAAGAAAAATTCCACAAATAGGAAGGAGGTCTAGAGGTGACCCTTGCTGAACTTTTCGAATGGTATAATGTAGGCTACTTTGGAGCCTTTTCTTTAGCTGTGCTTTTTTTAATTTTAGCAATCATGGGCGTTGGTGAACATGATACTGACGCAGATGTAGATCATGACCTTGAGCTTGATCATGACATAGATCATGATCTTGAACTCGATCATAATGTTGATCATGATGTTGATCATGATGTTGATCATGATATTGAAGGGCATGTAGAAAGTGCTGGTCTTGGCCATGCTCTGATGTCTTTGATTGGCATTGGAAAATGTCCGCTTTCAATCATAATCATGAGCTTTCTGTTACTGTACACCTTAATCGGCATTGGTTCCAATATGATCTTAAAACATATTCTGTTTGAGCCTGTAATTTTTGGATCAATATCCTATATCGGCGCAGCCATTGCTGGTTTCTTTTTAACCGGTCTTTTGGCCAGAGGCATTGGTAAACTTTTGCCCACAAAAGAAACTTACATTCAAGGCAAAAAAGGCCTGCTTGGTAAAATCGGCGAAGCAGTATATGATTTCACAAAACCTGAAGGCTTCATTCAGGTGATTGACGACAACCAAACTCTTCATGAAGTAAGAGCCAGAAATACCTCTGGCAAAGAAATTAAAAGAGGACAAAAAGTTTTAGTTTATCAGTATGACAGAGAAAACGAAATTTATATCATTGATGAACTACCACCAGAACTAGCCTCGTTTGAAAAAACGGAGAGGGGGCCGATGTGATCGGATTCATTCTTTGGTTCTTAGTTTCAATCTCTTTTATTGCTCTACCTTTTATTCTACCAGCTTTTACAGCAATTGAATTTTCAGGATCAACTCAAATGATTTTAATGGTTGTTGGAATTGCATCTCTGCTGGCTTTGGTAATTTTGGTAGTAATTACCAAGCTTTATCAAAAGACAAGCGCAAATGAAGCCCTGGTCCGAACAGGCATGGGCGGTAAAAAGGTTGTTCTTGACGGTGGAATCCTTTATATTCCTGTCCTACATAAAATTCTACGTATCAATCTGGAAACAATGCGGCTTGATGTTAAGAGAGACGGCAAAGATGCGCTGATCACCAGTGACTCTTTGCGAGCCAATGTAGCCAGTCAATTCTATATTAAAGTAAAGGCAGAAGACACAGATGTTACAAATGCATCCAGGTCTTTAGGTGAAAAGTCAGTTGAGCCTAATGCGGTAAAAGAACTTGTTTTTGAAAAATTGGTTTCAGCTCTTCGTACTGTAGCTGCTAAATCTACGCTTTTCGAGCTTAATAGTGAGAGAGAAAGATTTAGTGAAGATGTAAAGGTGCAGGTAGAAAAAGAACTTACGCACAATGGTCTGACTCTTGAGTCTGTTACCATTTCAGAACTTGACCAGGCTGATGTTAGTCAAATGAGAAAAGATAATGTTTTTGATGCTAATGGTTTGAAGCGTGTGGCTGAAATTACTCAAGCCGCACTTGCTGATACTAATGAATTAGAGCGAGATGCAGAAAAGCAAATTGCTGCCAAAGACGTTGAAACGAAAAAAAGAATTCTTAGTCTTGAGCTTGAACAGCGGCAGGCAGAAGCTGAGCAGCGCCGTGATGTAGCTAATGCTCAGGCAGAATCTGATCGTCTAGCTGCTGAATTTAAAATTGAGCAGGACCAGAAAGTTTCTGAACGTGACGTAGAAAAAGAACGGGCAGTCAAGGCTGCTCAAATTGAAGCAAATCAAAAACTGGTTTTAACTGAACGGGAAAAAGAACTTGCTGAGGTTGAAAAAGCCAAGGCGATTGAAACTGCTAATCGTGAAAAGCAGGCAGCAATCATTAAAGCTGAAGAAAAAAAGCAGGTAGCTGATGTTCAGCGCGAAAAAGCTGTTGAGGTTGCTAGCCGCGACCAGCAAATCGCTATTGCTCAAAAAGAAGAAGAGAGAGCCAAAGCTGAAGCCCAGCGCCTGTCTGCTGAAGCAGAACGGGAAACTGAGGCTCAGGGTGTAAAAACAGTTGAAGAAGTAAAAACTGCTGAGCGTGACAAGCAAAAGCAGGTTATTAAAGCTCAGGCTGAAGCTGAAACACGCTATGTTGAAAAACAACGTGATGCTGATGCTCAGGCTTATGAACTTAAAGCTCTGGCTGAAGGGAAGAAAGAAGCTGCTGATGCAGATGCTTTTGCCAAGACCAGAGCTGCAGAAGCTGATAAAGAAGCGGCTGAGAAGCGTGCTCTTGGTGAACAGGCTGAACAAATGGTCCCGGTCCATGTTGCTCAAAAGCAGGTTGAAGTTGAGCGTGCCAAGGCCAAGATTGAAGTCGATGTTGCTGAAAAGCAGGTCGAAGTCGATCGCCAGGCTGTTGAAGTTCAGGATGCCCGGGTGGCTGTTGAACGAAAAGATCTGGAAAACAGAGAAAAATTCGGACGAGCAGCTTTGGACTTTGAACTTGAAAAGGTTCGAATCTCCAGGTCTGCTGAAGTCAGTATTGAAACTGCCAGAGCAATGGCTACATTCCTGCATAAGGCAGATATCACCGTCTTCGGAGATCCAGGCACTATGGCAAGCATGCATGAAAAGTTCATGGGATCAATGGGTATGTCAACTGGACTTGAAGGTTTCTTTGCTGGGTTGAAAAAAGACAGCAATGGTAATGGTCAGGCAAAAGCATTGGTAGACAAAATTGTCGGGTCAGCTACTGGATTGGTAGATGGTTTGGCTGAATTTTTGAAAAAAGAACGCGGGATGAAACCCAAGGAAGCAGGTGAAATGGCTGAACAAATTGCTGACCACCTGAAAAGTATGGGATCACCTACTACTCCTGTAGTTGATCCACCTCCAACTCCTGCAAAACACTAAAAATTCGAGCAACTAGGCTTTATTCTGACACCTATTTAAATGGAGAATAGGGAAAACTCAAAGTAAAGCGTCTTTGTTTGAATCTACATACCGGAAAATAATATTTTCCGGTTTTTTTCTTAATGATTATTTAGTTTAGCTAAAATTAGCCAAAAAATTACATATTTTAAAAAACGCTTGACAAAATTTTTAATTTCTGCTACTATGAAGTGTTTGCTATGAGCAGACAAATAATCGTTCTTTATTATCGAGCAATACGCTCTCCTTACGTGGGCATACGTTTAGACGCTGTTTCTAAGTAAATAACCTCTAAACATGTGCCCACGGAGGGGCGTATGGCCCCCGTTAAAGGGGGGACGAATGCTTGAATTACATCTAACTCACGACCTTCGGGTCTGAGCTGGGCATCAAGCCTTCCCTCCTATGTGACGCACATATTTTTAAGAAGGACAGTAACAAATAGGCACAAAATAACACAAGAGAAAACACAGAATAATAATACACACACCAGAGCTTTGAAAGAATTTTTACCCCACTCCTCCACCCCATGCTTGCCCCCCCAAACCCCCATGCTTACTTTCATTTCTCTCTCGTATTATTTCCTCTTTATTTTCTCACCGCCTATTTCCACCCACTGTCCTTTCTTCTTTTTTAAAAAAAAATTATAATATATACATGAAAACGATTATAAACAAACAAGCAAGATTTGATTATGAGATCCTGGATAAATTCGAGGCTGGATTAGTATTAACAGGACCAGAAGTAAAATCTGTAAAAAATGGACAAATTAACCTAAAGGGATCATATGTAACTGTAAAACATGAACCAAAATCTGAAATTTATTTAATAAATGCACATATTTCAAAATACAAACCTGCAGGAGAGCAGCCAAAATATGAACCAACACGCTCAAGAAAATTGCTTTTGCATAAGAAGGAAATCAATAAATTATTGGGTATACTGCAGCAAAAAGGCTTGACATTAGCACCACTTCGGGTGTATACTAAGCACAATCGCATTAAATTGGAATTTGGAGTTGGCAGAGGTAAAAAGAAATTTGAAAAAAAGGAATCAATGAAAAAAAGAGATACAAAACGCCAGATTCAAAGAGCGATGAAGCAACATTAAATCATAGATCATGGAACATGAATCATGGATCAAGGCAATTTTTTTGATCTATGATGTATGATACATGATACATGACTAAAGGGGATGATCGGCTTCGATGGGAATCAAAAATTATAAATGTGCGAATATGAGCTGCTAAATGCTCATTAAAACTTTGGCAATCAAATAAGTGCTAAAAATGTACTAGCAAAAGTAAAGAGCGCATTTGCTGCTCCAGCTTTTGCACCTGTTGTTGCTTAATAGCATACAACCGCTTATCTGCTGACACTCGATAGGTAGTATAAGCGCCATTATCGAGATAGGCTGTCTGGTGCCAGACTGGCAGTTGAAATTAACTTGGCTTTAGCTTATTAGGATTTTGTTTGTTTCTACCTTCTATGCTGAACTTATAAACAAACTACTTTTCGTAGAAGCATTTATAGTTTAATTTCCAGACGCGGGTTCAATTCCCGCCATCTCCACCATTCTTCGCGCTAGCGAAGAATGAATGGAATTACCATGCATTATTAATAAATTAATTATCAAAAACCAATGAGAAGATATTATAAATTCGGCCGAAGGCCTAAAAAACAAAAAATAAAATACCCTACTAATGAAGGAATCAGAGCAAGAGACGTTCAGGTTATTAATGAAGAGGGAAAAATGCTGGGTGCTATGCGAACCTCAGAAGCGCTTGCAATTGCGAAAGAAAAAGGTTATGATCTAGTAGTTGTTTCTCCTAAAGCTCAGCCACCAGTTGCTAAATTTACAGATTATGGCAAAATGCAATATGAACAAGAAAAGCTTTTAAGGAAGCAAAAAAGCAAACAAAAAAATTTAGAGATGAAAGGAATACGTTTATCTGTCAAAATCAGTGAACATGATATGGAAATGAGGAAAAAACAAGCTGAAAAATTCTTAGAGAAAGGACATAAGATAAAAGTTGAAATAATTTTACGAGGCCGCGAACACAAACATATACCCATAGCAAGAGAAGTTATTACAAAATTTATTAATAATTTATCGATTAATACTGTTGTTGAACAGGAATTAAAAAAACAAGGGAGTAAATTGACGGCTGTAGTTGCAACAAAAGAATCATAATTATATGCCCAAGCTAAAAACCATTAAAGCAGTAAGTAAAAGAATTAAAATAACCAAAAAAGGTAAAGTTATTGTCCGAAAAGGCGGGCAAGATCATTTTAATTCTAGAGAATCAGGAAAAACCATGCGTAATAAAAGACGAGATAAAAAACTTGCAAATGTAAATAAGAAGAATATTAAAACATTTATACCATATAACTAATCATTGATCATGGTCATGGAACATGGATCATATATCAAAACAATGCTTTTTGATCCATGATATGTGATTTAAAAATATGCCCAGAGTAAAACGAGGAACAACTCACCTAAAAAAAAGAAAGAAACTATTAAAACAAGCCAAAGGTTACAGGCATGGAAGAAAAAAATCAGTTAGACTGGCAAAGACTGCTGTTCTTAAAGCTGGGAAATACGCTTATCGGGACAGACGAACGAAGAAAAGATCTGCTCGAAGATTATGGCAAGTTAAACTTAATGCTGCAGTTAGAAATTATGATATGAGTTATAGCCAATTTATCTATAAACTAAAACAAAAGAAAATTGAGCTAGACAGAAAAGTACTGGCTGACATAGCTGAACATAATCCGAAAATTTTTGAAAAAATTATAAAAAGCTTAGCATAACTTACTTTATAAAAAAATCAGCATAATTGCTGATTTTTTGATTGACAAAAATTTAAATTTATATAATTATATTAATGTACTCTAAGGGTAACAGGGGGACCTGATGAATAAATCTGATTTTTTAACACGTAGGAAACTGCAAATATTAAGTCAGCTTAAAAACAGACCAAACCTAAAGAAATTTTTTGATAAAAGAATAAAATATTTTTCACCTTCAACTCTGCAAAAGATTGTCAACTATGTCAATAAATTTCCTGGTGATATCCCCTATCACATCATACATAGAATTCTCAGCAAAATAATCAATAAAACAATCGCTGCTGATAATATTCCATTGCCTTTAGAAAGGATCTTAAAAAATCCTGACTGCACAGAAAAAGAAAAAATCATGTCACAGCTTATTGTATTAGTTATATACCTCTTTTTCGAAAAAAAAATCGTTGCTTAACAAAGCAACGATTTTTATATATATAATTTATTATGAAAATTTCAAATTTTTATACTGATCATACAAACCCTGAAATTCCTCTGATATTTCCAGCAAATTTTTTATTGCCTGTTTTTCTTCAGGCGAAGGATTACCAATATGGATATAAAAATCTCTGGCAATCCTTTTCTCCAATTTTTTTATTTGCCTGATATTTTTTCTAGGAGCAACCTTGATCACGGCCTTTCTGTTTCCCTGACTTTTGGGAAATAGCTTAAAATAATTTTTTTTATTTTTAGAAATCAGCCTTAATCTTCCCCTGCCTTTTATTTCAGCCTCTGCCAGCAAAAAGTATTTGTGTAGCGAAGGAAAATAATTTAAATGCATAAGTAGCCTTTCTGGGATTTTCTTTTTCTGTTTTTTAATATAGCGCACTAAATTATCTACCCTGTTTTGTTCTTTTTCCACATTTACCGCTTCCATCATTTCATTTAAAGACTGTTCTTCACGTTCACTCATACTCTCCATAAACTCTTTTGCCAAATCCTCCATGCTTTTTAAAGGCTTTTGTTTTGTTTGCTCAAGCTTTTCTTTATTCATTCGCAATTTTTTCAGCTCTACAGCAGCCTTTGGTTTTGATATTTCATTCTGCGCTGTTTCTTCAATAAAGTCACTTTTTTTCCCTGATCTTTTCCTAATTTTTTTTAAAATGCTTTCAATCAGCTTATCCTCAGCTGACTTTTTTGTTTTAGCATTGGGCATAATATTATTTTTTTGTTTTTGTCTTTTTAACTGGCTTTGCTCTTTGAGTAATATCTCCTGCCGGATATTCTCGAGTCTCTTCATCCTGAGAAGTAGTTGGTCCATGCCTGACTGTTCTATCATCAGTTATATCATCTCGAGTAATATCTTCTGAAGCAGGCACATCTTTTGATACATCAAAAGCTGATCTGGGAAATTCCATTGTATCTACCTTGGAAAGTCTAGACAGGTCTATTTTTCCTTCTGCAGCTTCATTAACTTCTTTTTGAAGATCTGCGTCACTTTTGAACCATAAAGGCATAAGCTCAAAATCTTTAATCTCTAAAAGTACTTTAGCTTCTTTTAGTTCATCTTTATCAAAATTATTAAGCTTATTTACTAAACCTCGAATAATTTCTATACTGGTAGTAACGGGTCCATGCCATTTTTCAATAATTTCCATTTGCTTTTTTACTTTTCTGGTAAATTTATCAAAATCAACCTGTAAAAGCATCAGCCTCAAGGATTCCAGGGCTTCTGATACATTATTATCGGTAAAATTTTTCACAAACCCCCGATAATGCGTCTGCCAATCAGTTCGTATTGCCTCAACTTCTTTTTCCTTATCAAAATCACGATCAGCCCTTTTTATCATTTTCTCCAATAGTTTATTTAATTTGTGAAATTCAACCTGAATTTGCTTTTTTATTTGTTCTGGGTTTTCCAATTTTTCAGTAGATTCCTGAAATTTGGATATATCTGGATTTATAACCATATTTATTAAAATTAATGCTTTTATACATTATAACTTAATTTTATGAAAAATAACAAACTAATCTTGACTTTCTAAATAAAATAAGATATAATGTTAACGTCATTTTATTTATAAAACAAAATTTTGGTTGTTGGACCGGTGGTGTAGTTGGTTAATCCCGCACTAGAACTCCGTTCAGTGCGGGACAAGCACGCCGCACTGCCTGCCCCGCATTTTTGATAATTTTTCTTACTTATAAAATTCTGGCTGTTGGACCGGTGGTGTAGTTGGTTAACACGCCGCCCTGTCACGGCGGAGATCGCGGGTTCGAGTCCCGTCCGGTCCGCCAGCCAGAATTTTATATTTTAAATCCTTTTTCATCAAATAGTGCGGGGTCACGGCGGAGATCGCGGATTCGAGTCCCGTCCGGTCCGCCAGCCAGAGTTTTGTTTTTTTGTACCTTTTTAAAAATGTTGTTATAATAAAAATACTTATATAATAATACTCTAATCAATAATAAAAACTTATGAATCCAGCAGAAGCAATGCCAAAAGGAGAGGAATCTCCAATTGATAAATTCTGGGCTCTGCCAGAGGATAAGCAATTAGAAATAGCTGAACAAATCTTTGGTAAAAAAGACTTGGCAACCTTTGCTTATAACTGGGACCAGGAACATGCGCCATTAGACTCTTATGAAAGGACAAAATTCGGCAAAGATTTACGAAGCGCTTTGCAATACATTAGGCAAAGAGAATTATTAAAAGACAAAACAAACAAACTGGAAGAGGCAATGTCAGAATAAAACTTCAAATTAAAAAGCTGCCAAAATGATTGGCAGTTTTTTAATTTTTAAACTTGTTCTGCAGTCTTTTCACCCACCTGTTCATCACAGCTAAGATCAACCAGGATACAAAAGATTAAGACTACATATCGCCAAGTGCCAAAATCTCCATTATTATAAACATATGCGCACCAGAGTGTAGTCCATGGCATTAACAAAAATCCCATAAATGGCCAAAACCAGCCATCAAATGCTCTATCTGTATAGTCAGTAACCAACCATAAGATAAAATAAACAAGTCTTGGTGAAATACTCAATAAAGCCACAATTGCAAACCACATATCTACCTCCTTAGCCTCCAGTGAAGTCTCATAAGTATATCAGAAAAAAATAGTTTGTCAATTAAAAACCACTGCTTGGCAGTGATTTGATTTTATTTATTGTTGTCGTCGAATACCTTCCAGCATGCGAAAAGCTTTTTCCAGCATCTCTGTCTGCTGATATGCCAAGCCTTGTTCCAAAGCTTTTGCCACAGGCACTGGTCTGACATTAAGCAAATCAGATTTTGATTTGATCAAATACTTCAAAGATCTGATGCTGCCATCATATATTGTCATAAAAGCCAGGCTTGATCCGCCCTGACTGCCAGCCAGATCTTCATCTGGTGTGCTAAACATATCAACAAAATATAGATGAGCCGCCATTTTATCAATTTTTACCTGTGCTGGAATTGTATGATGAGTAATGATTTCCATTCTAATATTTGACTCTTCAAACAATTCTCTACTAACTGAATCAATCGGACTTTCATAATCATCAATGCCACCACCAACGGTAGCCAGCATGTTTGCAAAATCTTTACCTGGCCGTCGATTGCCTAAAACAACATTCCATTCAAATCCGTCAAAAACAAACATGAATACATCAACACATTGCCTGCCTGGTTCATAATTTACTTCTTTGCCCAGCACAGCATTGGTGATGGTATAAAAGTCACCGCTATTAGCAATAAAAATCTTTGTACCTTCAGCAGCATATGTATTCCAAATCTCTACTTCATTATCACGGATTGCTTCACGCAGCCGGGTTGCACTAATGTCAATTGGATTTTTTACAATTTCACGTCCTACTTTTTCTAAATTATCGACTCTTTTGCCAAGAGCTTCAGTCACCCTGGGATTATCTGTAGCAATGGCATCAATTAAATCAAAATTCGGTATATTAAATACATATTCTCTCCAGGGCTCGTCCTGTTCAAAGTCAGGAATTGGCACAAAGATAAAGTCATCAATTGGAATGCCTTCAAGCCGAAGCGATAAGGCCAGCATTGCCTGAACCTGAAAAACATGGATGGGATTATTTTTGTTCAAGGTATAGCATGACCCATTACCAATCACTAATTTATAGCCTTTTTCCCAAAGGGCCTTTAAAAATGCAATATGTCCAATATGCGGCAGCTTTGCTCTACCTATCCATAAAACAATCTTGTGTTCTTGTTTTTTCCAGCCTTCAAGTATTTCAAATTTATCAATTGCTTGATTCATTTTTTCCTCCTGCTTGAATTTGATGTCAAATAACAACATAAAACAATAACGCTTTTAAAAACTTTTGTCAAATATATTTTAAAAATAAAATAGCCAGACTGATGAAGTCTGCGCTACTTGCCTGCTAGCAAAGTGATCAGCAAGTCTCGGTTTGCTGGCTCAACCAGCAAAAGCCGCAAGATCTGGCTGCGAAGCCAGAGCACATGGCTGATGAGAAATCGCAAAATTTGCTCATCTAAGTCATAAATGACTACCATGCCATCTCGGACAACTACTACCTGGGTGTGCGTCTTTTCTGAAAAGTCCAAGTACATTTTCTACCTCCTTATACCTGGGTTGCCGCACTGGACACCACTCTCATCTCAACTTTTGTTCAGATGAAAGTGATGCCCTGAACAAATTTGCTAAGTTCAGGGAAAATGAAAGCCTTGAGGGAATTATCTAAAAAGAAAATTATAGAACTCTTCCCCCAAAATACCTCTCAACTCCTCGTCATCAGGACGCTGATCATAAACTGTGTTTCGGTGGCAACGTGGGCATGATGACGGAGCCAAGGCATGGCCTACGCTCGGAATGATCCCAGAGGTGACTTCTCGTCCACATTGACCGCACTTCCAGACGATTTTATCTGCTTTGCAGTCACATTTATGCAGAACAAGAGTCCATCTGGTCAATTGTCTTAGATAGTGTCTTCTCATTCGAATGCTCCAAAATTTCAAATGAATATTTCCACTACTCTCATCTCAATTTGTATTAAGCTGAAGGTAGTGCCCTGAACCAAATGTTCAGTTCAGGGATTGTTGCGAAACAATATTAATTATCCAGCGCTCCTTGCTTAGTTTGACATATGGGCAAGTACTGCTAAAGGCTTATCATCAGCAGCAACTGCCACACTGACAAAGTCAGCATCAGTCGCCTTAAAGGACAGAAATTCATCTTCACCTTCATAGGATCTGAGCAGCTTCAAAGCCTCAACAGGCGATTTGGCACGAATCACTGCCATGCCATGAGAATCCTTTCTGATGAAAATCTGGGGAAGAATGCGAGCATAAATTGATGCTGAGCTATCGGTGGTAAACTGCTGGTGTTTTCCATTCCCACGAATTTTCACCAAAAATCTGTCGCCAAACTGATGGACAACTCCAATGACTTTGTGGTGTACTGTCGTATCCTTGATCCCACAGCCTTCTGCCGCAGACATATCAAGGACCTGACCTACCTCAAAATGTTGATTCATCATTTCTTTCTCCTATCTGTACGCCCTTCGACTTGGTTTACGGTTGACCAGAAAGTGGACCAGCAGCCCGCCAAGACAGGATGCCAGCCAGATTGCAATAGAAAGTTCTGCGATCTGATGACCTGACAAACCATCAATATCAATGGTGATATCAAATAGCCAAGTCAACAAAAGCATCAGAATCAAAGCCACCAAAACTCCCCGGATCGTTCCTTTTCTATTCCTTTTCATTATGCCTCCAAGTTGTGAAATACTTGTTATTATATCATAAATTGTTAAAAAAGTCAAGTATTTTACCTAAATTTACCTTATATTTACCCTCTTTAAAATAAAAAAACACCTCAAAAAAGGCCTATTTATTTTTTTACTATTTTATATATTCTTTATCAACTTTTGCTGTAACCACAGGCATGTTAAATATTGTTCTACCTGAAATGACTGCTTTATCGTCATTTTTCCACTCTACACTGTATTTTATAATAAAATATTTCATTACAGATTGATCCATTTGTGTATCTACGATTTCAATCATTTTTTCATCATCTGGTGTAATTTCCCCATTATTAAGCTGCCAAGTGACTGCGCCACCGGTTAAAACCGTTAAAAGTGACATTCCTACAAATATAAGCCAACGAAACATAGATTTGAAAAAATAGAAATTTTTACTTGACAATTCTATACTTTCTTTATATAATATTTTCGACCATATGGCAAGGAGGGGCCATGTATACATTATGCGCTATTGATAAGCAAAATGAGCAATTCTTTGTAGACGGAATATTTTTAAATAAAAATGCCAGAGTAGTGGTTGATACTAGGGATCAGGATGTTTATCTTATTATTCTTGGTAAAGGATATGTAACCTGTTTTTCTGTTCGATTAGCCATTGCTGGCAGACATATTTTGCCTGGCTGGTCATTGAAGGATTGCATTGATATCTATTTTGCTTTTTTTCAGGATCATATTTTTCAACCAATGCAACAAAAGGCTTCATAACATAAAGCCTTTTTTTATTTTAAAAATCTTTTGCTAATTTTTCTATCTTTTTTTTCGCCTTCTTTTTTATTTCAGTTCGTTTGCTCTTTTTAATCGATAAAAATATTATAAAAAATATTGATGCAATAATTAATATTCCACTAAACAATTGAGCCCAACGAATGCCAAAGACCAATGGACTATAATCAATTCTCAAAAATTCCATGTTAAATCTAATAATTGAATAGCCTATTAGATATGAAAAGAAAAAAATTCCATTTTTAATTTTAATGTCTTTTTTGAATTTCAGCCAGACCAATGCTAGCAAAATTCCAAGCAATAAAACATTTAACAACGACTCGTATAAAAATGTTGGATGAAAATAATGATTGGATAAAAATTCAAATGGCCGGTTTGCTGGCAAAATTGGAATGCCCCAGGCTGCATCAGTTGGCTTGCCAAAAAGCTCCTGGTTAAAATAATTTCCCCATCTGCCAATAATTTGAGCAGTTACCAGGCCAATCACACTCAAATCAAAAAGTTTTAACCAGTTTATCTTTTTTATTCTGGCAAAAATAAAGGTTGCTAAAAACGCGCCAATCATAACGCCATGAACTGCTAAGCCTCCCTGCCAAACTTTAATAATTTCAATCGGATTATCTTTATAAAAAGCCCAGGCATAAATAACATAATAAATTCTACCGCCAATCAGCCCGCAGACTGCCCACCAAAATGCCAAATCAAAAAGTAAAGTCCGCCTGACCTTAAATTGCTTTGCCAAATACCAAGCCAATGTCAAACCCAGCAATCCGCCTATAACCATTAAAAAACCATACCAGTGAATGCCAAATTTTCCAATTGAAAACAAAATTGGATCTGGAATGTGTGTGTGTAATAAATAAAACATATTATTGATTTTAGCTTATAACAATTATAGCAAAAAAAGAAAAAACTTCCTATATTTATAGGAAGTCATTTGATAGGCGGTAGATCAAATCCCAAATCTACATCCCTTGACGTTTGTGTTTCAGAAATATCTTGTGGATTGCTCGTTTGCCTGCCACATTCCAAGCATTTAAAAATTCCAGATACGACAGTGCTGCTGCCAATTATATCAGAACCTGAGGTAGCTGGGACGCATGAAGTGCATCCACAATATTTGCATTTAAAATTTTCAATCTTCTCCCGCATCATTACCCCCACAGTACCAGTATTTATCTGACAAAACAATTTTATCACAAAAAATATATTTTTCAAATTATTACAGCATGTAGGCACGCAAACCGCGCGTGCCTACGTAGGGACAAGTCGCGACCTGTCCCTACATGGCGCGGAAATATTAAAGGATAGAACAATGTTCTGTCCCTACAAGCAATATCATTAAATTTAAACCGCGCCATATGCTGTAATCCCAAATCCCTGGTCTTGTAATCTTGTACAAATAAATCCTCGGGTCAGAAAAGATCTTGTATCTTAATCATGTAATCTCGTATAAATAAATTCCCGGAAAAGATCTTGTACAAAAAAATCCCTGGACATTGCCAAGGATATGTTAATCTTGAAGTTTAGCCTCAAGCTGTAGGCCAAGGCTGTTATTTAATTTGCCAGAAAAAGCAACAAGACCATCAGACCCAATGGGTGCTTTTTCCTCTATTCCAAATTTTTCATCATCTGATGGAATTGCCAAAGCTTCTTCAAATTGCGCTTGTGCATCCTGCGCATCAATTCGAGCCCGTTTACGTAGCAGTTCCTCCTTCATTCCCCCTCCTTTCGTATGGGCTGCTTACAAAATTAAACTATCAAACAAATTATTATCTGTCAAGCTGGCTTAATCTCTCACAAAGTTTATCATGTAATTCATCAAATTGCATAGCTCTTGAAGCTTTAAATAAAACCACATCTCCCGGATTTACTTTTTCAATCAACCTCGAAACAATTAATTCTCTGTCTTCTACTTTTATAAATTCACTTTCAGTATCATCCATTAGAGCTGTGGCTGCGCCAGCATATTGTCCAAATCCATATACAACATCAACTCCAAGCATTTTAGCAAATTCTAATATTTTTATATGTAATTCTTCTGTTTGCTCGCCTAATTCTAACATATCACCAAAAATAAAATAGAATCGTCCTTGATACAATGATTTAGCTGATAATATTGCTGCCATAGCTGAATCTGGATTGGCATTATAAGCATCATTGATTATTGTCACTCCATTAACTATTTGCGTCTCAAATCTCATTTTCGGATATTCAAATTTTTCAAAACCTTCCTGAATATCAAGCCAATCAATGTTAAAATGCCGGGCCACTGCAATTGCTGCCAGCATATTCATTATATTATGATCAGCAATTGCCAAATCAAACTGCAAAACTGCATTACCTTTTTTATGGACAGCTTCAAAAGACGTCCACTCATCAATGACAGTAAGATTATCAGCTCTCATTCTACAAGACGCAGCAATTCCAAATGTAATAACTTGCCTGGAATAATCACAATCTGCAATTATTTTTTCACATTGCTCATTATCACCATTTATGACAAATAAGCCATCTGGCTTTACTTGCTTTAATAATGCTGACTTTTCTCTTCTTACTCCGTCCAGAGTCTCAAAGGCTTCTAAATGAGCATGGCCAATGTTAGTAATCACCCCAACATCAGGCGTGACCATTGTCGCTAAATATCTCATTTCACCTTTTTCACTCGTACCCAATTCAAGCACTAAAAACTCTGTTTCTTCATTAATGCCAAAAATTGTTTCAGGCACACCAATTTTATTGTTATGGTTTTTATATGTTGAACAAACCTTATGCTTTGCTGACAAAACATGGGCAATCATTTGAGTAGTTGTTGTCTTACCACAGCTGCCAGTAACTGCAATTACCTGACAGTCGAACTCTGACAGCCAAAGCTTTGCCAATCTACCAAGCGCTTCAATCATGTTTTCTACAATTATAATATTTTCAATTCCCAAAATTTTTTGTTCTGTAATAGCGCAAGCGGCTCCATTTTCCAATGCTTGAGGAATAAAATTAATTCCCGTATTTATAGCCACAAACAAATCTCCAGGCTTTACTTTTCTGGAATCAAGGCAGATACCAGATATTTCGTCTGTAGACGCATCTAAAGTATAAAGTAAAGGGTCAAGCAAACCTATAACTTTTCTAAGGCTGATTATCAATTTTTACCTCCTTTCTATCAAAGAACTGAATTTGAATAAAACTTATCAAGAAAAGTATACCGTGTCAATTTTTTAAAAGAAAAAACCCCGTAAAAACGGGGCTTTCTCTCTCATTAGGCTTTTCGTTGCAATTAGCAACAATTTGTTATATAACAAAGGGAAACAATTCACCTTTGCTTAATTTATTCTAACAAATTTTAATTATGCTAGTCAACCAAGCCAAGATGTTTTGTGGATAACTACTTCTTCTTTAATTCTCGTTCAACCTCTTTCCATCTCGCTTTTAATTCTCTCCGAACTTCCTCCATAGTTTTATCAGCTGCTTTCTTTTTCTTTTTATAATCATCAACTACTTTGTCAACCACGTCATCGTACTTTTTCTTTGTCATTTTCTTTGCTTTTTCCACTTCACGTAAAATTTTATTGCTCATTTCCTTAGCTAACTTTTTAATGTCAGCCCGGGTTTGTTTTCCTGATTTTGGAGCTAAAAGCAATGCAGCCACAGTTCCAATCACAGCGCCAATCGCCGCTCCTGCTAGAAATGATTTCTTTTTACCCATAAATTATTTTTGTTAATTTTTATGTCTGTATTATATCATTTGTGTAAAAATATGTACAAGAAATATTTTAGCTTTATATTCTAAAGCCAAGGGCTGAGTATCTCTGCAAAAGCACTTTTTAACCTCTGAATCAATCCTTTATTTTTCCATCTACTTTCTTCAAAAGGCTCAGAATATTCTTTCCACTCTGTAAAAATTTTTTCTAAATCTCCGACCATTTGTTTATCTGTGAAATACGCATTGGCTTCCAGGTTCCTGTAAAAGCTGCCTTTGTCAATATTGCTTGATCCGACCATGCCTTCTTTGCTGTCAACAACATAAGCTTTGCCATGCATCATCTGAGGGGTAAAATACATTTTTACTCCGAGCTTATGCATTGCATTATAATATTTTCTGGCAGCCCACTGGACAACTTTTAGGTCTGTTCTCAATGGAATAATCAAATCAATTTTCACTCCCCTCTTTCTCGCTCTGGCCAAGGCCTTGACCAATTTTCTGTTAGGCAAATAATACGGCACAGCTAATTTCAAATTCTTTTTTGCTTTATTAATTGATTTTAAAAAACTGGCATGCACTTTTGATCTTTTGGCATGAGGAAACTGAAATAAAAATTTTAATTTTTTACTTTTTTCTAATTTTGGATGAAGCAGTTTTTTAACTTTTTTTCTATCACCACCAGCTCTGACGTATGATTTTGCAAATGCGCGGGTTAAAGACCGAACCATTGGCCCTTTTACCATTAATAACAAATCCAGCCAGTCAGCCATGAAATTTTGAATATTAACTCCGCCGATAAATCCAATCTCATTATCAATAATCATGATCTTGCGATGAGTTCTTTCCCAAAATGCCCGCCAAAATCTCATGAACTTGCCTAAAGTAACTGGATTATATATTACCAAATCAACTCCAGCCTTTTTTAATCTATCAATAGATGAAGAAGATAATTTAAAACTGCCCACTCCGTCTATTACCATTTTTATATCTAGACCTTGCTTTGCTTTTTCTGTAAGCAAATCCACAAATCTCTGTCCTGCTTCGTCATCAATAAAAATATAAGTCTCCCAATAAATGCTTTTTTGGGCTTTTTTCATTTCTTCATACATAGCATCCCAGGCATCGCGCGAAACTGAAAAAAATTGATACTGAATTGGCTGGTGGTTATTTTTCATATACATTTTAATTCTAACACAAATCACTGAAAATGAAAGATTTTTAAAAGAAGGAGACCTGATGTACATTGACAACAGGTCTCAATACGCAACGGATGCGCTTGCTCCTCAGTAATATTATAAGGTATTTGTCATTTTTTTACAAACTACCGTCCTACTGACCTACCAACCTACCGATCTAATAAAAGACTTATCCACTTAACAAAACTGTAAATCTTTGATATCTTGCCACAAGGAGGAAGTTCCTTGAAATTAACAGCAAAAAGCTGTTCTTTTTTTGACTCTATGAGCTGAGCCGGAAAGGAAGGGGAAGCTTGAAGCATTTCATAACTTTAGATGATTTTACTTTAGAAGAAATTCTACAAATAGTAGCTGATTCAATTGGCTATATTCCGTTTGCCTGGGAAAAAAGATTTCTGCCAAAAAAAGATAGACTATATGTTAATTTTAAAGATAAAATGGCATTGAAACTTATAATGATGCTCGAACCTACCAGCCGCACAGGATATTCAAATTGGCTAGGAGGGAAACTTAACCGGTTTGAAGTAATGATGCTAGCCGGCAAGGAAGCCCTGTCCCTGGCAAAATCTGAAAGCTTAGCAGATGCAGTGCGTACCCATGCTGGCACTCAACGAGCAGATATTTTAGTATTAAGAACAAAATTTGAAGGCAGTGCAAGATTTGCCAAAGAAATTTTGGCAAAATCAGGCTATCAATGCGCTGTGCACAATGCAGGAGATGGCGCAAATAGGCATCCGACGCAGGCTTTACTAAACCTGACAACAATCATGCACAAGCTGGGCAGACTCAATGACTTTACCATTGGCTTTTTCGGTGATTTAAAATATTCCAGAACTCTTAATTCAGACCTTGACGCTCTTCGCATATTAAATAATGAATATAGGAATATCAGAGTTATCACTGTTTGCGCTCCTGGCACAGGTATTCCAGATTATCGTCGGCAAGGGCTGGAAATTGAAGAATATGATTCATTTGACGCTTTCAGACAATGCGATGTTATAAGCGGCATTAGAATTCAGCAAGAAAGATATACAGATCCAATGGAAAAAGCCAGAGTAATGGGCAAATTCATTTTAGGTTTGAAAATTCTTAATTCAATGAAAGACGATGTTGTAGTCATGCATCCTGGTCCTCGCGGCCCGGAAATTGACGCAGCGATTTCTCTAGACCCAAGAGTGGTAATGTGGGAACAAATGTTTATTGGTGTGGCGACCAGAATGGCGCTGGACCGTTGGAGCTATAATCTGCTTGATGAAAAAACAACTTTTGATGATATTAAGCCTTGCCGAATTGAAGAAAAAGAAAAAGAACCAAATGAAGACAGATTGAAAAAAAGAGAGAAAGAAGGCAAAACTGATGAATATTTCAGGCCAATCCGCAGGCGAGGCACAATTATCGATCATATTACATTAGGTCTGGGCGGACCTATAAAAAGAATTATGAAAAAATTCAATGGCGCTGAAGGCCAGGGCACTGTGCATTCAGTGGAAATTGAAGGAAGAAAAGATGTAATCGTGCTTCAGGGTAAATTTCCTAAGCCTTGGTTTAAAACTATCATTGAATTTTTAAATCCTAACACCACCTTTAACATCATAGATGAAGGCTGGTTTGAAAAACAAAAAGTCAGAATTTCAGGTGCTACTATGCCGAATGCTCTGACCTGTCCAAATCCAGTCTGCATTTCCAGAAATGAGGAAGAAGCTGAATCCAGTTTTACAGTTTGTCTTCGTACTTCAAAAGCAATGTGTGACAACTGCATGCGCGAATTCACCAGAGCTGAGATTATAAAAGCAACTTTTGATATAAATGTAGAACAGCTTGAGCAAGCTAATGGGGAATAATTAAAACTCTTAGACATTCTAAGAGTTTTTTTATATTAAAAAAGAACGAATTGTTCGTTCTTTATATTATACTCCCCCTAATGAACTTCTTTCATACACATCTTTGTCTAGCTCAATTACTGATTCATATAAACGCAGGATCTCCTGCATTTCATCTTCAAGAGGAGCATTTGTTCGCTCACCACGTCCTTGCTGAGATTCTTTCAATTTTTCCTTCAATCCTTCAAGCTTATCGAGCAATTCTTTTCTATTTGAAGGGTTACGGTCTTTAATACGTTCCACAAAATCTGTCAGCCTCTCTGCGATCATACGCAGATCAGGATCAAATTGCGACAGATACTGCTCATGCTTTTTGAGCCTGGCAAGTTCTGCTTTTTTCATTTTAGATTTTTTTTCAAAAGAATGAAGGAAATTAAATGAAAACACTACCATTATAAATCTAATTATTCCAGTTACAATAATAACAGGTAAAAAGAAAACCGAAAATGCAACTGCGGTCAAATCTGCTGGCACATACCAGAACAAGAAGTATTTACTATATCCAAATCCTTTATATATCTTTTCATAATCATATGCCCAAACACAATTATAAATTCCGACTACTAGCAGAATTGATATATAGAAAAGAAGTACCATACCAATTATTCCAAAACTTTGCGGCAGCCATTCAGCTGAATATATATACACCCAATAGCCCAATTTTTCTGATAAGATAGGTTCTGCTGTGGCCTTTAGTTCTTTTGATTCATGCTCTTTTGTGCTATATACTTTAACCATCATTTCCAGATCTCCTGGAGACTGGGCTTCTATACTTTTTATTAATGCAATCATTTCAACAAAGTCAGCAGTTTTATCTTCGAATTTACTCATTGCCTTAACAAATAAAGACAAAATGCCTTCAAACTGAACACATGACTCATCATATTCAGCCTGATCAAGATTTGAAATACAGCTGTAAAAATCATTTTCTTCCTTGATTTTATTATTCTCAGAAATAATTTTTGCATTTTGCTTATTTGCCAGCTCAATTTTTATATTGTTAAAACTTGAGATCCTTGTCATATAGTTTGAGTAAACTATTGCTATTGACGCATGAAATATCACAAAACAAACAATCCAGGTAATCAGGCCAGCTTTTGTAATATCCCAATACTCTCTGCCAGTGATCTTCATTAGGCCCCTCCTGACCAGTTGATGTCAAAAAACATTAGATTTTACTTTAGCTCAATACACTAATTATGTCAATTATAAGCTATTTTTATGCAAATTTTACTCTCTTGCAATATTTTTAGACTTGTGCTAAAATATCACTACTGTAACTACAAGATCTACAGATCCTCTACAGATAATACAGATATCCGTAATATCAGTAATCATCCGTAGATCCGTAACCAATATGAAGAAAGACATACATCCAAAATACTATAAAAATGCAAAAGTTACCTGCGCATGCGGTAATAATTTTGTTACTGGCTCAACTCAGGAAGAAATAAAAACTGAGCTTTGTTCAATGTGCCATCCTTTCTTTACTGGCAAACAAAAAATCGTCGATACTGCCCGCAGAGTAGAAAAATTCCAGGAAAAAATGGCAAAGAAAAAACAAGTGGCTGCAGGACGAAAAGGCAAAACTGCAAAACGAAAAGCAAAAGCAGCAAAGAAAAAAGCAACTGCCAAAAAATAGCTATCTTAAATTGATCTCCCAAAAAGAGGCATTGGTTTTCATTGCCTGAAGTTAAGGGAGATTTTTTGATAGAAGAGGGCTTAAGATGGCCTGAGAAGGCTTTAGAGGTTTAGGGGAAAAGAGGAAAAGGAGGCTGCCTTCTTTACCTATCTACCTCCTCACCCTCTTATGCCCCCTTCTACCCTCTCAAGTCTTCTAACATGTTATACTAATTATATGAAACAACAAATAGATAAAATCAAAAAACAATTTAAAAAACTGGAAGACCAGCTTTCTGATCCGGCTGTGCTTAAAGATGCTCAAAAATTAAAAAATATTTCTTCAGAACATGCTGATTTAAAAGATTTAGTTGAGATAATTGAAAAGCATGAAACAGTGCAAGATAATTTAAAACAAGCTCAGGACACATTAAAAGACAAATCTGCTGATGATGAATTAAAAGAATTGGCTAAGCAGGAAATTGAAGATCTTGAGAAAAAAATCTTAAAGCTGGAGAATAAACTTAAAATCGCTTTGCTACCCAAAGATCCAAATGATGCTAAAAATGTAATTATGGAAATCAGAGCTGGAGCAGGCGGTGATGAATCTGCGCTCTTTGCTGCTGATCTTTTCCGCATGTATTCAAAATATGCAGAAAGCAAAAAATGGAAAACGTCGCTCTTAAGCGCCAATCGAATTGGGATCGGTGGATTTAAAGAAGTCATTTTTGAAATCACAGGAAAAAATGTATTTGCTGACATGAAATATGAAATGGGCGTTCATCGGGTGCAAAGAGTACCGGAAACTGAAAAACAAGGGCGGGTCCATACTTCAACTGCCACTGTAGCTGTTTTACCAGAAGCTGAGGAATTTGATTTTAAAATTGATCCAACAGATTTACGCATAGATACTTTCTGCGCTGGCGGCCATGGCGGACAGGGAGTGAATACTACATATTCAGCGGTCAGAATAACTCATACGCCTACAAACACCGTAGTTTCATGCCAGGATGAACGATCTCAGGCTCAAAATAAAGACAAAGCAATGCGGGTCATGCGATCAAGACTTTATGATCTTGAACAGGAAAAAGCGCATAAAGAAATGGCTGAAGCCAGAAAATCTCAGGTCGGCTCAGGCGACCGCTCAGAAAAAATTCGTACTTATAATTTCCCGCAGGACAGAATCACTGACCACCGAATCAAAAAAAATTGGGCAAATATTCATGGGATTTTAGATGGTGAGATTGAGGAAATTATTAAAACAATAAGGGAAGAAGATACTAAATTGAAATTAGAAAAGCAAAAATAATCATTTGGCCTTGACTATGACAATCAAGCAAACTTTACAAAAAGCCATTCAAAAACTAAAATTAAAAAAAATCCTCAGTCCAAGATTAGATGCTGAGGTTTTGTTGGCTTTTGTTTTGAGAAAAGACAAAACTTTTCTTTACACTTATCCAAATAAACAATTAACTTCTGCTCAGCTTAAAAAATTTAATCAATTAATTTCCAAACGATTAAAATATTGGCCTGTCTCCTATTTAATTGGTCAAAAAGAATTTTATAAATTGCCATTCAAAGTCAATCAAAAAGTTTTGATTCCCAGACCTGAAACTGAACTAATGGTTGATGAGGTTTTAAAACTTAATAAAAAATGGACAGTTTCAGACATTGGCACAGGATCAGGCTGTATTGCCATTGCTCTGGCAAAAAATGGATTTAATAAAGTTTATGCAACTGATATTTCAAATTCAATTTTAAATCTGTCCAAACAAAATGCAAAATCTAATAAAGTCTCAGGAAAAATTAAATTTTTAAAAGGAAATCTTTTCAAGCCTCTTCAAAAAAATAAAATTGATATTGTAGCAGCCAATCTACCCTATCTTTCTAATAAAGTATTTAAAACTCATATTAAAATGTTTCCTTCACTGAAATATGAACCGAAAACCGCATTGAATGCACCGCTTGAAGGGCTTTATTATTTTCAGCAGCTTTTTGAACAGCTTTCAAATGCCAAATACAAACCAAAATATATATTTATAGAAATTGATCCTGATCAGGCTGAAAAAATGAAAAGGCTGATAAAAAACTATTTTAAACCCAAATCAATTCAAATAAAAAAGGACTTGTGTGGAAAAAAACGGCTGGTGATTGTAAGACTATAGTTATTGACATTAAAAACAAAATGCGCTATTGTTAATTGTTCTGGCAAGGAGGTGCAACATGCCAAACATTGAGATTCATGGTTATCTACAATCTCACAAACTTCTTTCTGAAGAAATATGCCAGAAAATCATTAAAGGTTTAAAAAATACACCAATCGCTAATGAAGTTGTGATTACTGTTCATCACACAGAATGCCTTGATTTAGACGGATCAATCTCTCCATTCTTCCGAGTCCTTTACACTGAGGATGATCCAATTGATACAGTCATTGCATTTTTGCATCAAACCTTTGACATGGGGATTGAGCTTCAGCCTTTAGCCAAGTTTATTAAAGCAAGAAGTGAATCATAGAACTATTGACATAACAATAAAAACATGTAACGTAATAGACACATAGGTCAATACCTAAAGGAGGTGAAAATGTCCATTGACATCAAATCAATAATCTCGCAATTCCAAATTCCTGGAAAATATATTTCTGCACAAGCTTTTGGAAATGGTTTAATTAATGACACATTTGTTGTCGTGTTTGAACATGAGAATCAGACTATTCGCTATATTTGTCAGCAGATAAATAAAGCTGTCTTTTCAAATCCTAAACAAGTAATGCACAATATTCAATGTGTAACTTCTCATGTCCGTAATAAACTAGAACAGCAAGGATTTGAAGATATAGCAAGAAGAGTTTTAACTCTCGTACCTACTAAAGATGGTGATTTATATTATTGTGATAAAAATGAAAATTTCTGGCGACTCTACCTTTTTATCGAAGGGACGTCGACCTGTGAAACCACTCCAACATTACATCAAGCGTATGAAGCTGCCAAAGCATTTGGAGAATTTCAGGCTAGAATCGCTGACATCGAAAGTTCAAAATTATTTGAAACAATCCCAGATTTTCATAATACACCAAAAAGATTTGAGGTGTTGCAAAAAGCATGTGCTGATGATGTTTGCCAACGCCTGAAAACCTGTAAGAGCGAGGTTCAATTTGCAGAAGAAAATATAGAAATTGCCCAAAAACTAGCCAAGCTACATAGTAGTGGAAAAATCCCTCAAAGAATTGTTCATAATGATACAAAATTCAATAATATTCTTTTTGATAACGAAACTAATGAAGGTATATGCGTAATTGATCTGGATACTGTAATGCCAGGTTTATCACTGTATGACTTTGGTGACATGGTCAGAAGTGCAATGAAATTGGCTCCAGTCAATGAGCACATGGACTTGTTCAAGGTTTTGGTTATAGGATATTTAACTTCCATGAGAATGGTTCTTAGCTCAGATGAAATAGAGCTTCTGCATTTTTCACCCGTGGTAGTAACATTTGAATTAGGAATTCGATATTTAACTGACTATCTTTTAGGCGATATATATTTTAAAACCACTCATCCTGAACAAAATCTTGAAAAGTGTAGATTACAATTCCAGTTAGTTAAAGCTATTGAATTAAAAGAATGGGAAATGTCTGAGATCGTATTTCATAATAAATACTACTAAATTTATAAGGGCATCAAATGTCCTTTTTTGATATAAAAAAACCTGCCGCACAATGCAGCAGATTTTTTATCCCCATTTATTCCTTAATCATTATTTCCACCAAGGGCTTTTGATCCCATGAATTTTCCTTGTCCACCATGACCCATAAATTTTTTATTTTCCCCACCAAACATATTTTTGGCCATGGTCTTTAATTTTTCCAATATTTTGTCCAATTGGCTTGAATTTATCACACCTTCATCTACTAATTCCTGCAAAGGCTTTTCAATACCTTGAAATCGATTTCCCATTTTATTACCCGGCTTTTTAAGCATTTTACCGCTTTCAATAAATTCTAATTTTTTCTCATATTCTTCTTCAGTAATCTTTCCTTGTTCTAGCAAATCTTCTAATCGTGCTTTTTCAATGGACTTTCTTCGTTCTGCCATTTTTTCATGAAACTCTGTCAAAGTAAATCCAGCTTCTTCAACTAACTCCTGCATCTTTTTACCGCTTTCTAAAGTCGATTTCAGTTCATCTACTGACATGTCTAAAAGTTCTGCCTGGGCTGCTAAAATTTCCTCATGTTGCTGCTCCATCAATCCTTGTTTTTCCTGCATCAATGCCAATTTTTCATCAGCTTCTTCCTGAGTAATTTTTCCATCTGCAACCAGCTGATTTAAGTTTTCCTGCATTTTCTCTTCAGCTTTTGCCTGAACCGCTTGTTTAAAACTTTCCTGTGTATAGCCAGCTTCTTCAATAATATCTCTCATTGTCATACCACTATCAATTTTTGATTTAATTTCTTCAGCACTTAAACCCAGAATTTCAGAACTGATATCTTTTGCATGACCGAACATTTGCTTTTTATGACCCATTTTCATCCCAGGACCAAATGCTTTTTTATCAAATTTATGGCCCATGCCTTCGCCCATTTCAGAGCCCTGCCATAAATTTCCGTCATAAGCTAATGCTGGGGTGGTTAATAATAGACCTAAAAGAACAATTGAGATGATTAATGCTTTTTTCTTACTCATAATTTTTTTTAGTTAATTTTTAGTAAATTGTACAATTTGATCTTTCTGTATATTAATACAAAATCCAGTTGATTTTCTTTCACTGCTATGTTATTGTTTTCTAAGAGGTTCAAAGCCATAGGAGGAAGACATGAACGACAAACAAACCAGAATTGAATTGGCACGTAAATGCGAGCATCCATCAGTCGATGAAATGATCGAATTATATCAGAAAGCTAAAGAAACCGGAGAAGTACCTGATGAATTTCAATTTGCTGCTAGATGCTTTCCATGCAATCATAGAGTGGGGGCATTTCTTGATGGCCTTCGAGGCCATGGATTACGAAATATTCCATCCACTTTTGATCCAATAGGAGCAATGGCTATCAAAAAAGCTGACCATGTTTGTCTGACAGTGCCTGAACTTTCTGATCAATTTCGTGCTGACCCACGTGCATTAAAAAATAAACTCTATTTAAATGGGAATAGAGTTTGTGATAGTTGCTGTGACCTTTTTGAATTTGCATGGGATCGACACAAAATGGAGCAAGTAAAGAAAAAAATTGAAGCTCAAGCTTCTCGAGTATAATGACAATTCGCGCGAAATCATATATCGCGCGTTTTTTAATTTGTACGTCCGGGGCAGACAGGCACGCGCCATAGGCGCGGCCTGTGTAGGGACAGAATATTATTCTGTCCCTACCATCCGTCCGCTCCTGGCGGGCGGATATGCCCCGGCTATAAAAAAACGTCCGCCATAGGCGGACTATAATTCATTGCTCATTACCGATTACACTTTACTCTTTAATTTCTATTACATCACTATACAATTCCTCCACCTTTTCCAAATCCTGATCTGACAAATCATTATCAATTCTGGCAATATATTCATCATTTGTGCTTTCAATAATAAATTTTATATCATCTGACGCATAATTATTTGCAACTTGTTCTGGATAATATGATTTTTTATAACAAAGCTGCCAATACGGCGGTTCAGCCACTTTTAATTCCTGAATGTTTTCATCTGCTGATAATTTTTCCAATGTCTGTTCTCTATCTTCAACTGGAATTTCAATTAAAAAACAATTTTTTGCATACAAATCTTCAATTACAATGTCTGATGATGCATTAAAATCCTGCCAAAAATCTTTTATAAAATTATGAGTGGCGATTGGATCTTCTTTGAGAAAAAATTTTGTAAAATATATTCCTTCGTCTTCTTCCTCAGCTTGAACATATTTTTGTTGCCCTGCTTTCTTTTTCACTTCCTCAGCCAATTCCATCATTTCTAATTCATGGATTGGATTAAAGCTGTCTGTATCTAAATATTGGCTAAAATCAAAATCTGGCTTTTTTGAAAATAAATTCTCTCCTTTTACAAAATGATAAAAGTATATAGAAAAACCAGCAACAAAAATTACAATCACTCCGATGACGTAAATATAATCTTTTGTTTTATTTCTTTTATTTGCCATAAATTAATACTGAACTTTTGGGAAATGATCTGGCACAATAGTTATCCAAAATTTCCCTTCAAGCATTTCTATTTCATTATCCTCTGAATCATAAAATCTTAAACGATCCTGGCTATTCTGTTTTTTCCAAACTCCAACGATTGCCTTCCCGTCCTGAAAAACTATTGCCTCACCTTCTCCAATTGTTTTTGTAAACAATCTGCCATAATCATCAATTACGCTCAGCTTGGAATATGCTATTGCTAAATTTTCTACAGAAATATCCTCATTATCTTCAGTTTTATACAATCTGCCAGTTTGAAATCTGGTATAAACATTATCTTCCCTGTCATAATTCCATACCACGTCATAAGTATAATTATTAAAACTGATTTTTACTATCTGCTCCTCTGGTCTATCCTCTAAATCAGATTCTTTTTTAAAAATCCAAGTATCAAATTCAGCTTTCTCATCCCAATTTCTGTCATCAATAGCCTCTTTGATCAAATCGCTTGAAGAATAAACATTATGAGGTGCGTATCTGTTTCTTGACCGCCAAAAGTATTTTGACCAAAAAAACTGATCCAAATCCTTCATACCTGATACCCGAAGCTCTTCTAAAGCCTGAGGGCTGCCGCCTACATGTAAATATACAGGATCAAATGCAGCCGCCCAATCCAAGTAATATGGCCTGGCTGATCTGATCGGACCAATTTTTTCAACTTCAGCATCACCTGGAAAAACTGCCATAAACCTGGTAATAGTCGACTCAGCAATTGCTTCAAAAACCACGCTTGCTTTATCTATCCCAGCCAGAGGCCTGGCTTCAATATGATTTTCAATCATCACTGCCCACGGCGTCAGATTTGTCATTCCTTTTTTTTCAACACACGCATTATCTAATAATCTTTTGTATTTGCATTTCTGTTCAACTACGAATTCTTCTCCATTTGCCTTTGCGCCATTTACTCCATTTGTCTTTGGAGCAAATAGAAATGAAGCTGTTATGGCTAAACCTAAAACTAAAATAAAAATCAGCAAAGAAACTATTTCTTTGTCTTTGTACCAAATAATTTTTTTGTTTTCAATCATATAAAAATAAAAGTGTCTAATTTATAAGACACTTTTATTCTATCATATTTTTTATTTTTTTTCACTTAATTTATTCTTTCTTTTCTCCTTTATCAGCTTCTTTTTCAGCTGGGGCTTCATCTTTCTTTGGTTCTTCGCCTTCTTCACCTGGTTCTTTTTCCTTTCCTTCAGCATCTTCAATCTTTTCAAGACCTTCTTCTAATTCTTCTGTCGGCGCTTCTGGCTCGACCTCTTCTTCTTCTGGCTCTGTTACAGATGCGATTATTTCCTCAACATTGATTAAAATCTCAATTTCTTCTGGCAAATTCAAATCTTTTACATAGATAAAATCGCCAAACTCTTTTAATACACCCAGGTCAACTTCTACATTTGCAATTTTTTCTAAATCTTTAGGAAGACAACGAACTGGAACACTATCTAAGGTTTTTACTAAAATAGCGCCAAGCTCTTTTACAGCTGGAGCTTCATTAATAAATACCAGGCTAGCTTCAGTATCAATTTTTTGACCTCGTTTGATTTGATAAAAATCAACATGAATAGGTTTTTCTGAAACCGGATCAAACTGGATATCCTTAATCAAAACTTCAAACGGTTTTGATTCTCCATCAACGGATAAATCAATAAGCCCACTCTCTCCAATCTCATCATATACCTTATTTAAATCCTGATCTCCGATTTCAACTAAGATATTTTCTTTTACTTCAGGCCCATAAATAACACCTGGAACCTTCATATTATTATGTGGACTTCCATTTTTTTTATCCTCCCTTTTTTTTACAATTAATGAATATGGCATATCTTTTATTATTAATAACTTTTGGTTCTAATAATTCGTATAAATTCTTTTGGATTATTAATTATTTCCTTTGCTTCTAAAACATCATCAGCACAAACCGGGCTACTTTCTAAAAATTTAATCGTTTCTACACTTTGAAGATCTGTGATCAAACCAATACTATTAACACCTCGTGGACCAGCGACAATTAGCACTAAAAGACAACTTTTACACTTCCTGCACTGTAAGTGCAAAAGATGAGCATTTTCCTTTTCATCTAAAATATTAATTTCAGAAGGATAATAAACTGACTTACAAACAGGGCAATTACTGATGATTTTTAATTGAGGATTTTTTGGATCCATAACCCAATTTTCATATTACTTAAAAAGTATAGCTGGTAATAATCTATTAGTCAAGAGTAGGCCATTTTTATTGGTTACTTCTAACAACGATGCTTTGACATACGCCTAATAAGCCTAAAGTTAAAATAAAAAAACTACCGCCAGCACTTAGTAAAGGTAAGGAAATCCCTGTCACTGGCACTAGACCCATATTCATGCCAATATTTACAAAAATATGCAGTACAAACAAACTGGTCACCCCTAGAACGAAAAACATGGCAAAATCATTTTCCGCCATTTGCGCCGCTCTGACCAGTCTCCAAAAAATAATTCCCCATAATCCAAGCACTAAAATTACGCCTAAAAGTCCAAGCTCCTCTGCTATTACAGCAAAAACAAAGTCCGTCTGGCTTTCCGGAATAAATCGCAGCTGACTCTGAGAGCCAAAGCCCAATCCCCTGCCTAAAACTTTTCCAGAACCAATCGCAATGGTTGATTGAGCCACATTGTAACCGCTGCCCAGAGGATCCCTGCCCGGATCTGTAAAAGTCAATATTCTTTCCTTCTGATAATCCTGTAAAACAACAAGCCAGGAAAAAAGCAAAACAGAAAGAACTATTAATACTAAAAATGTAATATACATTTTTTTAACTCCGGTTAGCATTAAAACAATAAACCAAATTGCTAATAAAACCGCGGCTGATCCCAGGTCTGGCTGCATCAGCACCAATACCACAAAAATAACTGTACCCAAAAGACTGATAAAAATATGTTTTGTTTGGTTGAATTGCTGATAACGGTTACTGAAAAATTTTGCTAAAAAAATAATCAGAGCGATCTTTGCAAATTCTACAGGCTGAAATCCAAATGTTCCAATGGCAAACCATCCGGTAGTACCTCTGATATTTTTACCAAAAATTAGAACTAAAACCAGCAACACCAATGTAACAATATAAATCACTCTGCTATATGACCGAAAAAAATTATAATTTAGCAGACTAAAAAATAAAAAAACCACCAAGCCAATAATTACAAAAATTACTTGTCTGTTAAATCCTGACGCATCACCCTCTTCATAGCTTAAATTAACGCTATAGATAGCGCTTAATCCTAAAATAATTAATAACAAAATAGCTGTAAATAAAATCCAGTCAAATTTTCTTAATTTTTGCAAAACTATGCTCATACTTTAATTTCATCTTATTCTAAAATCTTTAATAAATCAATATAAAAATACCAGTGATGTTGGTGATTTTATAGTTGAGGTTTCGTTTGCTATAGCTTTTAATTTAAAACATCTTTACGTCAATAGTATCGGGGGTCTGGGGGGCTGATTGCCCCCTGAGCGATCTTGGAACTCAATCATCACTTCGCATTTGAAGCCTCCCAGCGGTTTTTGGTTACTTTTTGGTGTCAAAAAGTAACTTGGCGCAAGCCAACATTGAAAAAGGCAAAGCAGGCTTTTTGCCTGTATTGTAAAAGATTATTTTTTTATTAATAAAAAAATCCTAATTCATCAGGATTCCATATTTTTATTTTTTACTTTTTAATTTTTACTTTTTGATTTTATTTCTGTTCTCCAATAACCTCTCCAAAACCTTTATATGAATCTGGATTTAAAATATCAACCTGAGGTAATACAGCCACCCTATTAATTGCAGGCAAAGATCCTGGCCAGTTCATAATCACTTCCCTTTCTTCTAAAGCATCCAGGCTTCTCAAATGATATGTGTTCATTGCCCTTAAATTTTGTCCAGAATAAAGTAAAATTATAACATCAATATTCCAAAAATTCTGCGGCGAATTATTTTCAATTGTAAACTTTACCTGATTTATAGGATTCTCTCCTTCAATTCCAGTTTGTCTGGCTGGCAAATATAAAATGTCTGTTACTTCAAATTGCATTAGCTGCTCTTTTAATTCATTATAATCCGGCACCTTTTTCCATTTCAGATCATCAATTACTAAATCTGCGCTCAGGCTACCTGTTCTCTCTTCATTTAAATTAACTAAATACATTGTCTCCCCTGGAAGCACATAGCTTGTTTCTAAATCTGTAGATGCGCCGCCAAAATCAAAATGATACATTAATTCTTCTACATACCATTTATCATTAGGATTAGTAACCGTAGTATATAAATCATAATTTTCTCCAGCCCTAATGACCTTTACGTCATCTATTAAAATATTCTGCGGTGTACTGACCCGATTAATGTAATCCCAGTTCAATGATACAGTCCGGGGCGCATACAACTGGCGGTTTGCTGAATAACTTATTAAATAATGATCCAAAAGCCCGTATGTCCCATAAATCAAAAAAGCACCAGCAATTACAATTGCAGTTACTGTTGCCATTTGTTTAACAGTTTGTCTATGGCTAAGCCACCAATAACCAAATTCTAATTCAGGAGCTGCTTTGATCTCCTTTGGTTTTGGAGCCTCAGCCTTCTGTTCTTTGGATTTCTTGTCGTCCGACTTGTCCGCCGTAGCTTTAGCGAAGGACGATTCAGTTTTTTCGTCTTTAGGTTTTTGATTTCCAATCTGAAATGCCATACGCATATATTATAACATAATTTCATAAAGCATGGAACATGCAGCATAAATCAAAAAAGTCAGCCTATTTAAGACTGACTAATACAAACTACTTACTCAAAAAGAAGATGCAATACTGAGGAATTTTCCTTTTTCGATTTCTTATATTTTTCAACCAATCTTTTTTTATCTGACATTAAAGTTATTGCTCCAAGGCCATGAGACACACCCTTGCTGCAAATTGCTGGATATTCTTTCTGCCATACTAAATGTACGCCCTCTTCATGTACACCGAGCACAAGACCTAGACCCTTCAGAATTCCTGGTAAATCAATATGCCAAACAGCCATCCTTTTTTGCTGCTTACGTGTATAAAATTTTAACAATTGTTTTGGCTCTGCATCCCACCCGATCATACATTGTATTCGGAGGTCATATTTTCTGGTAGTGCTATCAAAAATACCTGGTGCTGGATGAAAACGCGACTGACCAGATTCGCGTATCGGATAAAGCGAACCATCTCGAATTCTTTCTTGTATATCAAATTTATCAAGGATATCATGTTGATATGCTTTTTCAATTGCCTTTTGTAAATCATCTACTGGCCTGGCATTTAAATCATCAGGATCAGGATTAAAATCGATAACCTGATCGTCAAAACACGCTTTCCTCAACGTAGGGAAAGCCTCTAAAATCTGATGCCAAGTATTTAATGCTGTAATAACGGGCATTAATATATCCGGAAAGTCTTCCTGCACTTCTATTGGCTGATCAAATAATGCCTTTCTTTGCATATACATTTCTGCATATTGATAAACCAGCAAAGGATTATTACATGCTGTCAAAAATTTTAACAGCATTATAGTCTTTTCTGGTTCAAACATTATTACAGTAATTGGAATTGTCTCATCCAGCGAGACAATTTCCTTTGGCAAGAGTATACTTATTTCTCTAAGGCTGGGGACCAAAGCTTCAAAAGCATGTTCCCAACCGTCTAAATGATATTTAGCCAGCCAGTTGCCCAGCACCCTTAGATCACCATGCAAATCATCAAATCTTTTTCTGAATTCTGATCGACTTGTGCTTGTTTTGATTAATTCAAGCAGCACATCTAAAACAGATGCACCCAATTTTCCACGTTGGCGTTTGAACACATCATTGCCTGCCATTTTTTCAAGCAGCAGCTGATGTTGTTCATCCTTACTCGGGACTTGACCTTCAGGCACTTGCTTCTGTGGCATAATCCACCTCCTTGAAGCACATCTGAAGCCATACCTCTTGAGAAGTATGTATGTTCATTGCATGGAAAACCCACCCAATGCCGCTTCTTGAGAAACGGATTTTGAAAGTACAACCAGAAGTGATCTGGTCATATAACTTTAATAAAAATATTTGATTTCGTCAATAACTGTATTAAATGGCTTTGTTTTTAGAATTGATAATTGTAAATTATTTAAAAATTGGTAAATTGAAAATTAAACCACATATCAAAACCGCATCCTAAAATATCCACACTACCCTTGAACATTCCAAACGAAAATACTATCATTAATAAATGAGGATTCCAAAACCGGAGTCCTTTATTGCTTGAAATTAGTTCCTTAACATATAAAGGCTCAACACCATGCAAGACAAAACTGACCACAGCATATCACTTGTGTTTAGAATAGATGAAGATCTGCAAAGTGCACTTTCAGCTTTTGACCCTGGTTTAATATGCTCAATCGGCATTGATCCGCAGGCTGAAATATTGTCAATTACAATTCTGGAAAATAATGCTATTCAAAAAGCAACAAGCGGAGCTCAGATAAATCTTACCTTTACCACAAAACCACGTTTTATTTACATCAGAGGAATGATTCAACTGCCTCAGGGCCATTATTTAACCGCGATTGACAGAGGATATTTTGATAATCACAAAAGAATAATCATTCAAACTCTTAATGTGTTAAAAAAAACGTTTGCTCATCTGTCAGATTTATATCTTATCTGTCCAGACCGGCCGGTTGACTTTTTACTCTCAAATGGAAATAGATGGCAAAAATTTCAAACTAACATAGATACTGCGATCAGCCTGCCTGGCGGATCTATCCTCGCAAGTATTAATGGGCAATTAAAAGTAATGTATTTTCATGATGTGGCAAAATTTCTCAAATCATTTGAAGAAACCTGGCATCCTATTATAAGTAATACAAATCTGGGCAAAGTAACCTATATCAGCCGCAATCAGCAGACTCCAATAGTCACCAGTTCTGACGGTCAGATATTTTCAATCGCTATTCAGGATGATAGAAAAACAACTATCACAGGTCATATTCCCAGATCTCAAGTTAGGCAAATGATCGGACCAATTGCCAATCACCGTGATGTTTTAGCTGCTGTTATAGATCAATCTTCAGATTCAGTAACTGCTTTGCTCTATAAAATGCGAAAAAGAACCTAATTTCAAGCAATATTTTAGCTTTCAGACACCTCTGAAAGCTTTTTTATTTACCCACTTTTCCTCTTTCCAAACTGTAATATATTTGCTATAATAATTATGTAATTTTACTAAAAAAGAATTGCTAAATATGCCTAAAAAAGCAACAAAATCGAAGCAAAAAACACCAAAAGGAAAAAAAGGATACACTGCTGAAGAAATTACAGTACTGGAGGGTCTTGACCCAGTTAGAAAAAGACCTGGAATGTATATTGGAAACACCGCCTCAGAAGGTCTCCATCATTTGATCTGGGAAGTAGTTGATAATTCCATTGATGAAGCAATGGCCGGTTTTTGTAATCATATTGTTGTTCGAATTTTACCTGATAATATAATTGAGGTTACTGACAATGGTCGCGGTATTCCAGTTGAAATTCATAAACAAACCAAAAAGTCAGCCTTGGAAACGGTTATGACCATTCTTCATGCTGGTGGAAAATTCGGACAGGGCGGGTATAAAGTGTCTGGCGGTTTGCATGGTGTCGGTGTCAGTGTGGTAAATGCCCTATCCAGCTGGGCTAAGGTTGAAGTAAAACGGGATGGAAGTTTATACGAACAAGAATATAAAATAGGTAAAGCTCAAAAAAAAGTAAAAAAAGTTGGCCCTGTACGCAAAACTTCAAAAGTCAATCCGCTAGATCCAGGAGCTTCATTTCAACAAGGAACAAAAATTACCTTTACACCTGATGACAGTATCTTTACTGAAACCGAATACAAATGGGAAAAGGTGTTAACTCACCTGCGCCAGCAGGCTTACTTAACCAAAGCAGTAAAAATTACTGTTATTGATCTCCGGGACAAAAAAAATTCTAAACTTCATAATTTCTATTTTGAAGGAGGTATAGCTACTTATGTAAAGATGCTGAACAAAAAAGACGAATCAAAACATGAAAATATTTTTTATGTTGATAAAACAATAGATGAAATACAGGTCGAGATTGCACTCCGATACACTTCTGAATACCAGGAAACAGTGCTGGCCTTTACCAACAACATTCAAAACCCAGAAGGCGGCATGCATATTGTTGGATTCAGAACCGGTCTAACCAGAACGCTAAATACATATGCGCGTAAACATAATATTTTAAAAGAAAAAGATGAAAACCTAACAGGTGAAGATGTACGCGAAGGCCTGACTGCAATTATTTATGTAAAAATAAAAGATCCGCAGTTTGAAGGACAAACCAAGGCGAAACTGGGAAATACTGAAGTTAGGCCTGCAGTTGATACTGTTTTATCTGAAGCACTAGAAGCATTTTTGGAAGAACATCCTAAAGATGCTGAGGCAATTATTGGCAAAGCCTTATTAGCAGCTCAAGCCAGAAGAGCATCTCGGGCGGCCAGAGAAACAGTTCTTCGAAAAGGCGTACTCGACGGTTTGACTCTGCCAGGCAAACTGGCTGACTGTTCAAGCCGGACGGCTGAAAAATGTGAAATATATATTGTTGAGGGAGAGTCAGCCGGCGGTAGTGCTAAACAAGGCAGAGATCGTGAATTTCAGGCCATTTTACCATTACGCGGAAAAGTCATTAATGTCGAAAAAGCTCGCTTAGATAAAATACTGGCAAACAATGAAATTAAATCTTTAATCATTGCAATGGGAACAAATGTTGGCGAACAATTTGAAATTGACAAATTGCGATATGATAAAATTATTATAATGACTGATGCTGATGTAGACGGATCTCATATCCGGACTTTACTGTTAACTTTATTTTATAGATATTTTCCAGCATTAATTACCAAAGGGCATCTTTTCATTGCCCAACCGCCGCTTTACAGCATTAAAAAAGGCAAGGAAATGGAATGGGTTTATTCTGAGATTGAAAAAGATGAAATGATTGCTAAAATGTCAAAAACGAAAAGTGCCAAGCCAAAGGCTGTAAAGAAAAAAGAAGATGAAGGCGAGGCAGGCGCAGAAGCTGATGAAAGCGCTGAAACAAAAACTGGCGTTTCAGTTCAGAGATATAAAGGTCTGGGTGAAATGAATCCTGAGCAGCTCTGGAAAACAACAATGAATCCTGAAACGCGGCAAATGAAAATAGTTACCATAGAAGATGCTGAAAAGGCTGATGAAATATTTGATGTGTTAATGGGTTCTGATGTTGCTCCTAGAAAAAAATTTATTCAAACTCATGCTAAATCTGTTGAAAATTTAGACGTTTAATTAATACCTATACAAATTAACCGCTGATTGACCTTAGCGGTTTTAATATTGACAAAAATAAAGGCTTATGATAAAATAAAACATCGTTGTTCGTTTCAAACTCACAACCATTGGAGGAAAAAAATGGTTGCACTTAAGCATTCTAAAAGTCCTATTGGCACTTTTAATCCTGAATGGGGACATATATATGCAGTTTTCTCTGCTTTTGATAACAGCTCTATTGCTTTTATGACATATATTGGAGATTACAATACTGAACATATGAGAGTGATCTTTAAAGATAGAGTTCTAGCAGATGGACATGGAGCTAATGTAGAATCTGCTTTTTCATTTGATGGTAAAAAAATGGCAGTGGCTATTAAAGAAGGTAATCCGCTTCGATATGTCATTTATATAAATGGTGCAAAGTTCTATGAGCTTGATCCGATTTATGATAATCTCTACCACTTCATGTGGATTTCAAATGATGAACTGGCTTGGGAAGCCTGGATTCTTGAAGACAATAACGGCCCCATCAAAGAAAATCATAAATATATTAACGGAAAGAAAGTATCTGACTTTGGCATCACTCCCTTTGGTTATGGTCGCACTTCACAAATTTTTGTTAAATCAGGTAATGAAGAATTTATTGTCTTTGATGATGGCAGCCGCTCTGAAGTTCAGCCGCTGAGAAAACACTGGCCATTTGGATTACCGACTACAACAACAGATGACAGTCCACAACCTGAAAAAGAATATAATGAACAAATTGACAGAGTGCGAGTGGTCTTTAATGGCCATAAGGGGCCTTGGTTTGATGATATTGAAAGCGGTGGCGGACTCAGAACCTTTGCCTTTACTGATGATCAATCAAAACTTGCGTATTTGGGAATTCGATATGCAAAAATTACAAATCTAATAGCTCCTCTTTTCGGCAAAGCACTTGAACGTGCATTTGAAATTGAGGACAAAACAGGTAAGGTACCTTGGTGGGCTAAGCCACTTACTTTACTTTATAATCCATACTTTGGGCCATTACACGCCTTGGCTGAAATGTCAAAACGCTGGTATGTCGTTGATAATGGACATATGTGGAAAAAAGCATATCATCAAGCCCTTGATCATTTCTACACTCCAAATGGTCAGCTGGTAGTGACTGTTCTTGATGACAATAAAAACCGAGTGGTAATTGATGAAGATGAAGGACCTGCCTTTGACTGCATTCAGGATGTGCGTTATCTGCCTGACGAAGGCTGTATTTCATATATTGGCAGACTGGGAAATGAATATTTCAAAGTAACTGCTAAATAAACCAAAAGACCGGGTAATACCCAGTCTTTTTTAATTATATTTATCAATTATTTTTTTCTTCAGGCCTCATCAATGGAAATAAAAACACATCTCTTAAATTCGGCTGCTGAGTAAGCAATGCTACAAGTCTTTCTACTCCCATGCCCCAGCCAGAAGTTGGCGGCATACCATATTCCATTGCCTTTACAAATTCTTCATCTTTTTGCATTGCTTCTTTATCCCCTGCTTGCCTGGCTTTCATCTGCTGATCAAATCTTTTTTGCTGGTCCACTGGATCAATTAACTCGCTGTAAGCATTTAAAATTTCCCAACCATTAACTATTAATTGAAATCGGTCAACAACCATTGGATTTTTATCATTTTTTCTGGCCAATGGTGACAAGTCAATTGGATGATTTATTAAAAATGTTGGTTTTATAATATTTGGTCTGGAAACTGCCTTATACAATGCATCAATTAAATTGCCCCGGCCAAGCTTATCCATATCTTCAATATTAATCTTTTTCTTTTTAATTTCCCTTCGCAAATCTTCAGCATTTTCAAATTTATCAATATCAATATCGCAGTCTTTTTTTAACAATTCTCTAAATGAAACTACATCCCAGGGTGCTGTAAAATCAACATCAACTAATTTTTCATCCCGGTTTAATATTTTCAGCTTTAATGTGCCTTTTAATTTTTTGATAACACTGGTCAGCATCTTTTCCGTAAACTTCATGTTGTCTTTATAATCCCAATAAGCTGCATAATGCTCAATCATTGTAAATTCCTGCAAATGACTGGGATCCATTCCTTCATTTCGGAAAACCTTTGCCACTTCAAAAACTCTTTCATAACCACCGACAATTAATTCCTTTAGCTGAATTTCCGGTGCAATCCTCAAATAGACATCAGTATCTAATGCATTGTGATGGGTGGTAAAGGGTGTGGCCAATGCGCCTGAGGCGCTATTATTCAAAACAGAGGTCTCAACTTCTTCAAAATTATTTTTTTTATAAAAATCTCTAAGCTCCTGCAGCAAACCGCTTCTAAATTTAAATCTTTCTCTGGTTTGTTCATTCATTATTAAATCTAAATACCTTTGTCTGTATAAAGCTTCCCTGTTCTTTAATCCATGCCATTTCTCTGGCAAGTCTCGCAATGACTTTGAAAGATATTTATATTTTTTTACCAAAACTGAAATCTCACCCTTTTTCGTTTTAAATACAGGACCTTCAACTCCAATAAAATCTCCAATATTTACAATTTGAAGCAATTCTTTGTATTTATCTTTTCCCAATTCATCAGCTTTAAAAACAATTTGCACCCTGCCGGAAAAATCCTGGATATGCGCAAAGGTTAACTTGCCCATGTCGCGAAAAAGCATTAGCCTACCAGCAACTTTGACTTTTTTATCCATCATCTTTTCAGTAATGTCTGCTGCATTGTTTTTTTTATCAAACTTGTCAGCAAAAGCCTGAATTTTTTTTGCTTCTAATAATTTTAATTTTTTTAATCTTTCTTCTTTTGAACTGGAAGTCATATTTTTTATTTTAATACCTATATAAATAATTTACACTTATCTGACCTTATGGTCAAGGAATTAATCATATGTAATGAAACACAGCTCACATAGCACGCAGCAAATACGGGCACAATAAAAAATATCCGAATTTGGTCTGACAAACTTTGATTTGTTACTTTAAAAAATAATTTTATTACACAATAAAAAACGTCCTGATTTATCAGGACTCTAAATTTTTGATTTTTGCCTTTTCATTTTTGATTTTTTAAAAAAGGGCTTAGTATTACTAAGCCGGTCTTTGTTGCAACAGTCTGACATATTCTTCTGTTTTCCTATCGCAGAATAAATGCCAGTCAACTTGCACTCGCTGGCCCTTTGGACCAATAAAATCATTTGAAGTTCCCATCTTTGATAAATTATGGCGCCTGGCCATAAATTCTTTAAAAGAAATTATTCGAAAATCATTCAAATTTGGATAATGATCAATGTCACACATTCTCCCCCCTTCAAAATATGTAGTTGAACTCTTAAAATATACAAAAAAAAACTAAATTTGTCAACCTACGCAAATAACTTGCATTCTTTTTATATATAGTGTATATTATATTTGTAATAAATAGCCTGTCCAAGGGCTGTTTTTAAGACCAAAATTTACAAATAACAAGCACCAAATTCCAAATTTCAATTATATGGAAAAAACAAACCGAATCTTACAGTACATTAAAGAATCTAAATCTGAAATGAAAAAGGTCACTTGGCCAACAAAAAAAGAAACCACTAAACACACTCTTATTGTGATTGGCGTTAGTTTGGGTGTAGCGGTTTTTTTAGGCGCCTTAGACTATATTTTTTCAAAGGTTATAGGTGCAATAATTTAATTCGAATTCCACGGTTATTTTAAAAAATTATAATATATTTTTGCATAAAATTAACTATTTGTAATTATGCCAAAACAAGTATTAGAACGAGGGCGACGCTGGTTTGTAATCCATACCTATTCTGGCTATGAAGAAAATGTTGCAGAAAATTTGCAGCAAAGAATCGAATCAATGGACATGGAAGACAAAATTTTTACTGTCCTCATTCCAACAGAGAAAAAAATAAAAATTAAAAACGGAAAAAGGAAAATTGTAACTGAAAAAATCTTTCCAGGTTATGTTTTGGTTGAAATGATTGTAACTGATGATTCCTGGTATGTTGTAAGAAACACTCCAAATGTAACAGGATTTATCGGTACTGGAAACACGCCTACGCCAATTTCCAATGACGAAGTGAATGCCTTAAAGAAAAGAATGGGAGTTGAAGAACCAAAATATAAAATTCCGTTCAACCCTGGTGATCCGGTTAAAATCACTGATGGTCCATTCAAGGGATTTGAAGGCAAAGTGGATGAAATCAATGAGGAAAAAGGCAAAGTTAAAGTATTGGTTTCAATGTTTGGTCGAGAAACTCCTGTAGAGCTTGACTCCTTGCAAATAAAGGAGGTATAATCTTAAAACATTTAAATTAAATGGTCCTATGGTTAAATTATTCGAAACCATTTGACTATTTGTATTGATTCGTAAAATTTGTAACTTTATGGCAAAAGAAGTATTAACGAAAATTAAACTACAAATTCCAGCTGGAAAAGCAAATCCAGCTCCGCCTGTTGGTCCTGCTTTAGGTCAGCATGGTCTTAATATACAAGATTTCTGTAATCAATTTAATGAAGCGACAAAAGACAAAGGTGGAGATATTATTCCTGTAGAAATTTCTGTTTACAAAGACAGATCTTTTGACTTTATATTAAAAACGCCACCAGCATCAACTTTAATAATGAAGGCCGCAGGTATAAAAAAAGGCGCTGGTAATCCGTTAACAGACAAGGCTGGGAAAATAACCAAACAGCAGGCAAAAGAAATAGCTGAAATAAAAATGCCGGATTTAAATACAGACGATATTGATCAGGCAGTAAAAATTATTGAAGGCACAGCCAGACAAATGGGAGTAAAGGTTAAATAGACTGGTAAATTTTATCAACTAATAACTGTGGGAGTCTGTTAACTATAAAGATTTCAGACGCTCGCACCACAAACAGATTGCATAAACAGTAAAATAGATAAATATTTTTCTGTTTCTATGTTTTTCTGTCATTATATATGCCACGTTCTAAACGTTATCAAAATTTATTAAAAAAAATCGATAAGGAATCAGCATATCCTTTCGAACAAGCAATTAAGCTTATTAAAGAAACTTCAACCACTAAATTCGATTCTGGTATTGAAGTTCATGTTCGTTTAGGTATAGATCCAAAAAAAGGCGATCAGCAAGTCCGCGGAACTGTTGTCTTGCCGCATGGCATTGGCAAGACACAAAAAGTTGCTGTTTTTGCTGAAGGAGATAAAGCAAAGGAAGCTAAAGAGGCTAAAGCAGATTTTGTTTATAATGAAGAAGATATTGCTGATATTAAAAAAACTGGAAAAATTGCATTTGATATTGCAATTGCTCCGCCAGAAATGATGAAAAAACTTGCGCCAGTAGCAAAAGTCTTAGGTCAAAAAGGCCTAATGCCAAGTCCAAAAAACGAAACTGTAACGCCAAATATTAAAAAAACTGTTACTGAATTAAAAGCTGGAAAAATTGCATTTAAAAATGATGATACTGCAAATCTTCATCAATTAATTGGCAAAGCTTCTTATGATGATAAAAAATTACTGGAAAATTATAACACCTTAATGAAAGCACTGAAAGACTCAAAACCAGATGGAGTAAAAGGCACATTTATCAAAACCGTTTATTTGACATCCAGTATGGGGCCAAGCGTAAAAGTAGAATTATAAAAAGAAAAAATATAAATTAAAATAGTTGTCTGGTGTAGACAACTATTTTTTTTTAGGGGTCCAATGAAGTTTCAAAGCCTCAATATCATTGAGAAAAAATCTGGCTGAGCGAATAAGATCCTCTGATACCTCAACTTTTTTCTTTTCCACAGATCTCCATCCCCTGCCGACAAATCCCAGTGCAACGTCAAATTTATCATTACTTCTAAAAATAAATAAAATTTTATTGATTTGACTATCCTTAACAATATATCCTTCAACCTTATCAATTCCTTCAAGCCGTTCATGAACCTCGCTGGATTTATCTTTTGCTCTTATCAATTTTACATAATATCCTATATTTTTCTTTTCATTACCAGCAGCCATTGAAATCCTCCTTTTTCATCAATTAAAATTAGCATAAACAAATAATTGTGTCAATATCTGTAATATCTGATAAAAGTATAGACAAAATATTTTTTCGTAATTTATTTCAGGACATATTTTCATTTATAGCAACTGGGGTCTGGGGGGCTGATTGCCCATAACAAGAAAGTTAAACATAATTGACACTTCGCATTTGAAGCCCCCCAATGGTTTTTGCCTACTTTTTGGCGCCAAAAAGTAACTTGGCGCAAGCCCAGAACCGTATGGTTCTGGGCAAGCCAACATTGCAAGGACTTATTAGTTTTGTCAATCCTAATAAAATAATATATTTGTAATCCCCTGATAAAAGTACTTTCAAAACCCTTATTCGTAATATGGTCTTGCAAGGCCCTTTTGCTTTTGTCAGTTTTGACTCCAATAAAAAACTGCAATGAATGTCATTGCAGTAGTTATGCAGCGATTGAAACCGCTGATACTTTTGCCAGAGCTATTGCTTCTAGCGCTTTCCTATGAATTTCACTTCCTGGATTAGCTGTATGAGCAATTTCTGCCCATTCTTCATCAGTCAAATTGCTAAAAAATGAAGAATCCAGCCTGTGCCCAAAAAGTTTTACTGTAGTACTTATACCAAAAATTCTTCTAGCATTTTCAATGGTCATTTAATCCTCCTTATTCAGAATTTTCTGGCTTTAAAAAAATAAAAAACTCTTTTCGAGTCTTTCTATAATAATTATATCAAATATACAGGCTCATGTCAAGCATTTGTACACATTTATAACCCTGAATTGCAAAACCCTTTAATTTTGGCAGCTTTGAGATGAAATAAAAAAGCTGCAATGAATGTCATTACAGCTTAAGCAGCTATTGCCTTGCTTTGGCTCGTATCAACTTTTGCCTTGCTTCGGCTCATTTTCTGCAAACGTCTTAAGTACTTAGAAACAAGTCTCCAATAACGCATTGAGTATTCATCATTGCCAGGCGGACATGATATCATAATACCATTTATCGCCTTGGCCAGTAAAAAACTGTTACCGATTTGATAAGCATTTTTAGCCATTTCAGCCCACTTTGAAACATGGACTGCAGCCATTGCTTCTCTTGAATCCACAGGGATATCAACTATTCGGCTATCAGTTTTAATTCTTACTGTATCTCTGCGCCTGCGCTGAGGCTTTTTAGCAGAAATATTTTTAGGACAAACCTCAAAAGTCACAAAGTAACTCCTTTCCAAGTAGCTTTTAAAACGAAAAAAGCCCGTGAACTGAGCTTCTATAAACATTATAGCAAATAAAATAAAATTTGTCAAGTATTTTTATCAACATGCTTGAATAAAATTGTTGTTCTATCCTCACCTTTATATTAAAAAAGCTGCAAATATTTGATTTGCAGCCTATGCAGCCATACGATTGGAAAAAAGCCCTCTAAGGGCCTGCATATGTTTTGGTTCACATGCACGCATTGTCACTTCTTTCACAGCTCTTCTTCGAATTGGACTTTCTGGAGCAGCACATTCAGCTATTTCCAGCCATTCTGAAAAACTATCTGCAAGAATTGTCAGTTGTTCCAGGGCCCTTGCTTTGATTGGACTATCTGGAGCAGCGCATCCAGCAATTTCTTTCCATTGGGAAAAAGTTAATCTGTCAAAGAATTCCTCAGAGAGGCTTGATGCACAAATTAGTACAGCAAAACCTATTCCGTAGCGCTTAAAATAGTAATAGAAGTTTTTTTCCGGTTCAAAGCTCATTTTTACCTCCTTGGATATGAGGTTTGTGTCTTTAAAAAACACAAAAAGCCCTTGAACTGAGCTTCTGTAAACATTATAGCAAATTAAATGCAATTTGTCAAATATTCTTATTAATATTTTTGAATAAAATTGTTGTTCTGATTCAATTAATTTATTAAAAAAGCTGCAAAAATTTGATTTGCAGCTTATGCAGCTTGTGCATTCCAGTCATTTAGCCTTTTCAGTATTATTCGTATTTTGGACCAAGTTTCTTTGTCTATTGACCCTTTTATATGAACTAAGTCACTGGCTGCCTGCTGAACTTCTTTTTTATTTTGGGAATTTAGACCAGTTTTAATCCATTTCTCAATCTTATTATTATTATTTTCCTGTACTTGCTGTAGCTTTACTGGCCTTAGCCTAGGTTTACTACTTCTGCGAGGCAAAAAAGTACCTAAACGCGCAACCATTGCTTTCTCCTTCCCATTTAAAAAGAAAAAAGCCCGTGAACTGAGCTTCTGTAACTATTGTATCAAATATTTGTTCATTTGTCAAGTAAAATTTCACATACAATATAAATAATAAAGCAATCACCAGCTTTTCCACTTCCCTGCAATAACAAGATTTGATAAAATAGTTGTACTTATTAGGAGGGTTTTGAAAAAAATAATAACAATTTTATGGAAAATGAAAAAAATATAATGCAAAGACCTTCCTGGGACCAATACTTTTTAAAATTAGCAATGCTTGTTGCAGAACGATCAACCTGCAGGCGGCATAATGTTGGTGCTATAATTGTAAAAAATAAACACGTTTTATCAACTGGCTATAATGGCGCTCCTGCTAAAACAAAAGACTGCCTTGAGCTTGGTTGTTTACGAGATGAGTTAAAAATTCCTTCAGGCACGCAGCAGCAGGTCTGCCGTGCAGTGCATGCTGAACAAAATGCAATAATTCAGGCAGCTTATCACGGAATAAATCTTGAGGGGGCAACAATGTATTGTACGCACACGCCCTGTATTATTTGCGCAAAAATGATAGTTAATGCTGGTATAAAACAAATAATTTCATACCGCGCTTATAATGATGAGGACTTTATCAGATTATTCTTAGAGGCAGGAATAAAATTTGAAAAGCATGAAAAACCAGATGCCCAAATCACAGAATTAGATCGGGTTCAACTTTATGACACAAAACCAAAAAATGAAAGTGAAACAGAAAAAACTGAACAGCCTCCAGAGAGACAACAAGAGATGAAAAAATCAGACAGTATGGCCGATGTTTATATATATGATCAGTATAACCCAGAAGACAATGCAATGATGCAGGCTCTATATTCTCGAAGCCCGCAAAGCGTAACAGAACATGTGAAAAAAGTTGAACAAACCGGATCAGGCAAATTTATGGAAAAATTTTATGTTGGCTATGGCCATCAGAGTATTGCAGATTGCGGCAGTACAACAATATTTACAGAACAGGTCAGCACTTTGGCTGACAAAGCGATTCAGGACTGGCCTTTATACAGCGGGCAAGAAACCAGCACTCGCTATGTAGACATGTCAAAGCAACCAATTGTTGATCCAGTGAAAACGCCTGAGTCAAAACAAATTTTAGATGCCTGGATGGACTTTTATGTAAAAAGCCAGAATAAAGTCAATCAACATATTAAAAGTCTTTATCCCAAAAAACCTGATGAAAAAGAAGGTGTCTATAACAAGGCTGTAGAAGCCAGGACATTTGACATTATGCGTGGCTTTTTGCCAGCTGGAATTACCACACAGCTAAGCTGGCATACAAATCTTCGTCAGGCTTGGGATAAATTAGCTTTGCTTCGTTATAATCCCCTGCCTGAAACACGGGAAATAGCAGAAAATATGATTACCAGGCTAAGAGAAAAATATCCAAACAGCTTTTGCCACGAGGAATATAAAGATCAGGAAGGTTTTCGAAAATCATCAACACAAAAATATAATTTCTATAATCCGCAATTTGCCAGTTCTGATTTTAAGATGTCCACCTCAATTGATCCTGAAAAATTATCACAGTATCAGGATATAATTGATTCACGTCCGCAAAAAACAAACCTGCCGCACTTTTTAACTGAACTGGGATTAATTACATTTGATTTTATTTTAGACTTTGGATCATTTCGAGATGTTCAAAGGCACAGAAATGGTGTTTGCCGAATGCCACTACTAACTACTAATTTTGGATTTAATGAGTGGTATCTGAGCCAGCTGCCAAATGATATCAGGCAGGAAGCTGAGCAATTAATTGCTGATCAAAAAATAAAAATAGCAAATTTGCCAACCGTTGCAGAAATCAAACAATATTATATTTCCTTAGGATTTAATATGCCTTGCCGGATAACTTATGGCCTGCCAGCTACAATTTATGTAATTGAACTTCGATCAGGCAAGCCAGTTCATCCGACTTTAAGAAAAATTGCGCACAAAATGCATTATGCTCTGCTTGAGAAATTCCCAAATCTAGTACTCCACTCTGATTTGGAAAAAAGCGACTGGGATATTCGGCGCGGCTTGCAAAGTATTACAGAAAAAAAATAAAATAAAATTTATGACAAACAAACTTGTCTGCATTGTTGGAATGTGCGGTGCAGGGAAAAGTGAGGTTGCAGATGTATTCATTGAAAAAGGATATGAATACATTAGATTTGGACAAATTACTTTAGATGAAGTAAAAAGACGCGGCCTCGAGCCTTGTGAGGAAAATGAAAGGCCGATTCGGGAAGGTTTTAGAAAAGAGCACGGCCCAGCAGCATTTGCCATTTTAAATATTCCAAAATTTGATAAAGCTCTTGAAAAAGGCAATGTTATTGGCGATGGATTATACAGCTGGTCTGAATATAAAACATTAAAAGAAAAATACAAAGAAAATTTGATAATCATTGCTGTTTACGCTTCTCCAAAAACCAGATATCAACGGCTGGAAAACAGAGCTGCCAAACACGGAGATGATCCAAAAATGAAATACAGATCATTTAGTAAAAAAGATGCAGAAACCCGCGACTATGCTGAAATTGAAAATATTGAAAAAGGCGGACCAATAGCAATGGCTGACTATATTTTTGTAAATGAAGGTACCATTAAAGAATTAAAACAAAATGTAAATAATTTTATTAATTTATGGAAATTAGTATAAAAAGAATAGATAAAGACTTGCCCTTACCTAAATACCTAACGCCAGGCTCAGTTGCTTTTGATATGTACAGCAGGATTGATAAAACAATCGAACCAAAAACTCTGGAAAAGCTGCCCAGCAATTTTATTATACAGGTTCCCGAGGGCTTTGCCTTAATAATCGCCAACAGGTCGAGTTTGGCAGTAAAACGCGGATTAACATTAGCAAATAATATTGGTATAATTGACCAGGATTATTGCGGGCCAGAAGATGAGATCAGTTTAAGTTTATACAACTTTACAAATGATCAGATTCAAATTAAAAAAGGAGAACGTCTTTGCCAGGCAATGCTAATGCCAATAGAAAAAGTAGAATTCAAAGAGGCTGAAATAATAGAAAAAAACTCCAGGGGCGGCTTTGGATCAACTGGGAAATAATTTATAAAAACTTATAACTAAAAAAGAGTTCAAATTGTTTGAACTCTTTATTTTTATCCTACAGATGCTTTATCTGGCACTGGCTCTACATTTTCAATATGAATCGGCTCTGTACCGTCTTTTGAAAATTTTACTACTTGAGCAGCATATTCGAGCACCGGTTGTTCCCATTTCTGCCAATTACAGTCTAAAGAAAAAATCAATTCATAAAATGTGCCAAGCAAGCTTGGTGCAAATCGCAAAATATCAGGCAATTCCTTTTGTTGCCGCATTTTGCATTTATCAATATTATCTGGTTTTTTCTCTTCACTTATATTAAGCAATGGCTTTTTCAATTTCTGGCAAAGCTCTAGCAGTCTCATACTGAGCAGGCCATCAATCTTATCATCATCAGCTAAACAAATGACAATATCATATTCCTTAAAATCAATTTTTGGATATTTTTTATTAAACCAACTGGCGCATAAATAATCACATCTATGCTCAGTTTTTGAAAAATAATTCAAAAGATCCCTGCCATTGGAATTACAATCTTCTCCAATGACAACCATGGAAAGTGGCTGAATTGACACCTGGATCCCCTCCTACCAAGTGTACAGGTTAACTGCACTTTGCCCTTTCCTTCAGGCAATAATATATATTTACCAGATATTTAGATATTTGTCAATAAATTAAACAATTGTATGAAAATATGTTAAAATATTGATGACGTTTATAATTAAAATGAAAATATGGCAGGAAAATTTATTGTCATCGATGGTACAGATGGCAGTGGTAAAGGAACACAAACTAATAAACTGGTGGAAAAGCTAAAGGCTGAGAAATTTCATGTTGAAATTGCAGATTTTCCGCAATATGGTCAAAAAAGCGCTGCTTTGGTTGAAGAATATTTAAATGGCAACTATGGTACTGCAAAAGAAGTCGGGCCATACCGCGCCTCAATATTTTATGCTTGCGATCGATATGCAGCTTCATTTCAATTAAAAAAATGGCTTGAAGAAAAAAAAATAATTATAAGTAACAGATATGTTTCATCAAATATGGGGCATCAAGGAGGCAAAATTCAAGACACCACAGAAAGAGATAAATTTTTAGAATGGGTTGAAGATCTTGAATATAATATTTTTAAAATTCCAAAACCAGACATTAACATTCTTTTATATATGCCTCCGGCAATTGGCCAGCAGCTGGTAGATAAAAAGGGGCATCGCGATTATGTAAATGGTAAAAAAAGAGATATTCATGAAGCTGATATAAAACATTTAGAAGAAGCTGCAGAAGCATACCAATATATAGCAAGAAAATTTAACTGGATTATTATTGACTGCGCGCCAAATAATGAATTAAGGACCATTGAACAAATTCATCATGAACTTTGGCAAAAAGTACAAGCAATATTATAAAAATATCACAAAGCGACTCCATTTTTTCGATTTTTAATTTTTGATTTTTTCTTTTTATATGTTCGATCCATCTGGTGGATTTATCAGGGTAATTTGCGGGCCAATGTTTTCTGGAAAAACTGAAAGACTACTTTTTTATTTAAGACGAGCTGAAATTGCAAAAAAGAAAATTGCTCTTTTCAAGCCTGCCAAAGATACAAGGTATTCAAAAGACTCTGTTTGTACTCATTATGGATCTTCAATGGAAGCAAAAGTTGTACCAGACAGTTCAGCTATTTTTGATCTGGTGGAAGCAGATACTGAAGTAGTTGGAATTGATGAAGCACAATTTTTTGATGATAAACTTACAGAAATTTGCAGAAAATTAGCCAATGATGGAAAAATTGTTATACTTGCCGGCTTAGATCAGGATTTTAGAACCATTCCTTTTGGTAGCATGCCCCAACTTTTAGTAGAAGCGGAAAAAGTTGAAAAGATTCATGCAATTTGTGAGCTATGCGGTAAATCTGCTCAAAGAACTTTCCGAAAAACAGATTCAGCTGAGCAAGTAATGCTTGGCGGAAAAAATGAATATATTCCGCTTTGCCGGAATTGCTATAACAAATATAAATAGCTAAAGTGAAAAAAAATAGTTATTGGTCATTAAAAAATACTAAAACCCAAAAACCAATAACCAAACTGGCAGCTATACCTAAAAACTAATGACCAAATATAAATTTAATTTTATTATATGAAATATAAACCAATAATTGGCCTTGAATTCCATATCCAGCTTAATACCAGAAGTAAAATGTTTTGCACTTGCAATAATCAAAACGAAGGTGATGCGCCAAACACTTCAGTCTGTCCGATTTGCATGGGCCATCCTGGTACTTTGCCAGTAGTTAATCAAAAGGTTGTGGATGATGCAATAAAACTTGCCTTAGCTTTAAATTGTGAAATTAATAAATTTACAAAATTTGACAGAAAAAATTATTATTATCCAGATCTGCCAAAAGGATATCAAATTTCCCAATATGACCAGCCTTTAGGCAAAGAAGGTTCTTTGGTTATCAATTATAAAGCAATCGATGGTCTAGCTGGCCGGCTGGATAAAGAAGAAGAATTAAAACGAATAAGAATCATCCGAATTCACATGGAAGAAGATACTGCCAAAATGGTTCATTCTAAAGAAGAATCAAAGTCTTTAATTGATTTTAACCGCAGCGGATCTCCTCTTTTAGAATTAGTCACCTATCCTGATCTGCGTTCAGCGCATGAGGCGAAAACTTTTGCGCAAGAATTGCAGCTAATTGTCAGAGAATTAGGAATCTCTGATGCTGACATGGAAAAAGGCCATTTGCGGTGTGATGCCAATATTTCATTACTTCCAGAAAATGACCAAATCTTAAATCCAAAAACTGAAGTAAAAAATATAAATTCCTTTAAAGCTTTAGAAAAAGCTTTAAATTTTGAAATAAATAGACAGACCTTGCTTTATGAAAAAGGCAAAGAGCCAAAAAAACAGTCCACCCGCGGCTGGGATGATAAGCTGCAAGAAACTGTAATTCGCCGAATAAAAGAAGAAGCAAAAGACTATCGATATTTTCCAGAACCTGATATTCCGCCATTAACCTTTACTGATGATTATATAAATGATATAAAATCATATTTGCCAGAATTGCCACAGAGTAAGCGCAGAAGATTTACTGAAGAATTTGGCTTTACTTCAGAAGCTGCAAAAATTTTAACAACTGATAAATATATTGATGATTTTACTGAAAGAACTATTTCTGAGCTTCAGGAATGGATTACAACCCTGCCTGAAGTTGAAGGCACAAAACAAGAAATTTGGAATAAAAATAAAAAGAAATTAATAAAAATGGTAAGTGACTGGTTAGTTAATAAGCTTTTGCCAGCTTTAGATAAACAAAAAATTAGCTTAGAGCAATCTAAAATAAATTCAGAAAATTTTGCAGAATTAATTTCAATTATTTATTTAAATAAAGTCAATAGTGCTGGTGCTTCAAAAATATTAGAACAAATGGTAAAAACCGGCATCGATCCATCTCAGGCAATGGTGGAACTAAACGTTGAACAGCTTGATGATGATGAATCAATCGAAACTGTAGTAGATACTGTGATCAAACAAAATCCAGATCAGGTAGCTGAATACAAAGCAGGTAAAGAACCAGTTATAAAATATTTACTTGGCCAGGTTATGAAATTATCCCAAGGAAAAGCCAATCCTCAAAAAGCTGAAGAAATTTTAAAGAAAAAAATAAAATAATACCTACTCAACGTGGAGGGGAAGCTCTGTTTCCTTGACTGAGTCGGGCTTTAAACTTTAAAAGGCGTCGCAAGTTTGCAACGCCTTTTTTTGAGGTTTAGAATTCACACACTCCAGGGCAAGCTTCCTGGCCTGGGCATACGGTCTGAACACAGACATAGTTTCCAGGCGGACAGTCGAACTTGTCCCAGCAGCTGTAAACAGCATAAGGAACAACGCATCGACCATATTCGCATACTGTGCCTTCTGGACAATCGTATGAGCCAACGCACTGGTCGTTGTGTTCATAACAATAGCCATCAGCTTCACAGTATGTGCCAACCGGACAGTCAGCGTCATAGACGCAACCTTCGACAACTACTTCATACTGATAGCAAAAGCCGTCAGTTTCGCAGTACTCACCAGGGAAGCAGTCAGTGTCTCTGAAGCATTCGACTGCTGGAATGCATTCGCCTTCGTAGCAAGCCTCATAGGCATTGCAGTCGAAGTCGTCGTAGCATTCTGGGGTTTGGTAGCAGAATCCTGCTGAGCAATATTCATGCCACATGCAGTCGAAATCGTCATAGCACTCAGCACCATATACATGGTCCTCAACTACGACAACACCTGGCTCATACTCACAGTAGCCGTGCCAGTCGCAGTACATGTCGACTGGACAGTCCCTGTCATAATCACAAGGCAGAGTCATCCGGCTGTCGATTTCACAACCAGACAACATCACGGCCACCAACACCATGGCAGAAAAAAGCTTATACATGGGATCCTCCAATTGGAAAAAATGTGAATGTAAACTTCAAATTATTATATTATATCATATTTTTTTAAAAAAGTCAACGAAAAAGCCTTTTTTTAACCTAAAATTAAACAAAAAAAGGGATTATACCCTTTTCCTTATTTATTAATAAAATCAACATTATTTATTAGCTTAAAAATGCTCGTACAAGAGGTTTTACTTCTTTATAAGTTCTCGCCCATATTATTGATTTATCGCGCTTAAACCATGTAATTTGGCGCTTTGCATAATGTCTTGTATTCTGCTTTAAGTCCTCTTTTGCTTCATCCAAACCTGTTCTGCCTTGAACAAATTCACATATTTCCTTATAGCCAATTGTATTTTTCATTATTGGTAAATCACATGTATAACCCTTTTCATTTAACTCTTTTACTTCTTCAACCAAGCCTTGCTCAACCATTTCTTCAACCCTGTTATTTATTTTTTCATAAAGCGCATCCCGGTCAACATCTATGCCGATTTGCAAAAATTTGTACTTAGAAGGCTTTTTTGCTTTTTGAAATTCTGAAAATTTTCGGCCTGTTTTTTTAATAACCTCAAGAGCGCGAATAACTCTTCGTGGATTTTTTAAATCAATCAAGTCCTGGGCTTCAGGATCTTCTTTTAATAATTTTTCAACTAAATACTCTAGTCCCTTTTTTTCAAATTTTTTATTAAGCTTTTCCCTAAATCGTTTCGATGCTTCAGGAGCTAACTCTAATCCCTGAGTTAATGCTGAAGTATATAATCCTGTTCCACCCACAATGATTGGCAATTTATCAGGATTTTCATCAATCACCCTGTTAACCTCACTGATCCAGTCAGCCACTGTAAAATCCTCTTTGGGATCTACAATATCAACAGCATATTCTGGAATGTCATCAACAAAATAACCTTTCTTATTCCAGACTCCCTTATCTTTATTGGTTCCAATATCCATGTGTTTGTAAACCTGGCGTGAATCTGCAGCAATTAAAAAACCATCAAACTCTTTGGCAATTTCAAGAGCTAAATTAGATTTCCCAGATCCAGTTGGACCTAAAACAATTATTACTTTTCTTTTTTTCATAAATTCTAATTTCGAATTTCGTGTTTCTTATTTCCAATTAATATCCATTCCTTCGCTTCCTTTACTTCAACCTTCAAAATCTCACCCATCAATTCTTTATCACTTTTAATCCTTACTCTTTTCATTTCCAAGCTATTCCCTTCCCATAAATTCTCTTGAACCTTTTTGTCAATTAAAACTGAAACTTTTTTTCCAAAATATTTTTTATTATTCTCAAAAGAATATTGTTCGTTTAATTTTTGCAAAATCTCCCATCGCCTTTTCTTTTCTGCACGTGAAACATTATCTTCTAACTTTTGTGCAGCAGTGCCTGGACGAGGAGAAAATTGAGCAACATATGAAATGTCAAACTTTACTTTTTTATATAAATCAACTGAATGCTGGAAATCCTTTTCATTTTCGCCTGGAAAACCGACAATAAAATCTGTAGCAATGGCAATATCAGGTTTTACTTTCTTTATCTTTTCAATAATTTTTAAATAATCCTCCACTGAATATTTCCTATTCATGGATTTTAAAATCTTATCAGAACCAGACTGAACTGGCAAATGTAAATAATTTAACTGTTTTGGCAAAGTTAAAGCCTCAATCAAATCATCAGACATGTCTTTTGGATGCGAAGTCATGAAATGAATTCTTTTCAAATCTTTGATTTGATTTAATTCCCAAAGCAGTTTGGCAAAATTATTTTTATACGGATTATCAGATGAAAATTCTGTACTATCTTTTGGATCATACGAATTAACATTCTGGCCAAGTAATGTAATTTCTTTGTAGCCTGCTTTTACCAAATCTTTTACCTGTTGCAGGATATCTCTAAAATCAATGCTCAATTCCCTACCCCGAACATATGGCACAATGCAATATGAACAAAAGTTATTACAGCCAGTCATGATCGGTACAAAAGCCTGAAACTTTGACTGATACTTTGGAGTAATTTTCAAATAATCTTTTGGTAAAGTTTCTTTTTTAAATAAAAACTTTTCCAGCTCCCATAAATTTTTAATATCAAAAATAAAATCAAATCTGTCTCCAAGCTTTTTCTTGTCTGCTAAAGATAAGCAGCCAGTAAGCATTATTATTGCTCCTTGATTTCTCAATTTTTGCCATGCTCGAACCTTACCGAAAATACGGTCAATACCCTTTTGCCGCACAGAGCAAGACACAATCATTAATATATTAGCGTCTTTTTCCTTTTCTGTAGGGAAATAGCCTAAGCTCTGCAAAACAGCCTCTATTCTTTCTGCATCAGACTTATTCATCTGACAGCCTAAAACCAATAATTTGTATGTCTTTTTTCCCATATTCAATTATATTATTCTATAGCAATATTAATAAAAAATCAACTTTTTTCTTTTCAAACCCTTGACATTTTGATAAAATATGATACAATAGTGTATCCATTAACAGGAGGTGAAAATGGCTATTTTTGTAGGAAAGGTTAGTAAAAGATCCTTAAAATGGATGAAACTGAATCCAGATACATCAAAATTTTTAAGAAAATATACAGAAGAAGATCATAATATTAGCAAACAAGGATATTTTTTCCTTATATCTTTACTGGCTAATATTCTGCCAGATGACAGCTTTGTACAAGCACTTGAAAAGCACTCAATGGTGCGTGCATATAGAAATGATCAATTGTCGCTCGATCAGGCATTCGATCATTTAAAAAGAACTTTTACGCATATCAAGCAAGCGTTTGATATTCTGCAGCAAAAGCTAGAACACTTCACAGATCTGGAAGAAAAAATCTATCTGCAAGAGCTTTTCAAGCTTCTTACACTTGTCAGCCATGCTGACAGACTATAAAAGAGAGTCACACTAACTCTCTTTTTTTAATTCTTTAAAAATATTAAGCAGCCAAACTGACAGTTAAAGCGCATTCTGCAATATCATCAGGCTTTACCAATCTTTTATCTACCAAATTTTTATTATTAAAATCTCTTTGTAAATTTTGAGTTACTTTTCCTAAATTTTTAACATTACCATTAAGTTCTTTTTCAAGCTGCTTTTCAGTTCTATTATCAGAAACAGAATCTGAAAAAACTAAAAGAGTGTCTCCTGGATCCATTTCCATCCACTTTATATCTACCTGATTTGGATCCAAATTTTGTTGACCCAAAGAACGTGTAATCCGATTACTCATTGCTACATATACTCCCAATATATTATCACGAGTCAATCCCTCATATTTTTTTTCCAAACCAAGCTTTATTGCTTCAGTTGGAGAGTGAACGTCCAATAAACTTTCCATGATTTGAACAAATTCTTTTTCTCCTGCCTTATTTCTTATAATCTTAATTTCTTTATTTTTTACGGCCATATCCATAGCAGCTCTTGGTAAAATTTTATCTCTTTTTTCCTTTGGCATCACAGCCAATTCTGATATCAAATTGTGGTCTTCATTCATTTGCTTTATTTTTTTATCTTTATCCATTAAATAAATCGGGCTGTCGCCAATAGAGGCCACGGCTACCTGCATCTTACCTTCTTTGGTGCCAACAACCTGGGCAAAAGCCATAGTAGTGCCAGAACGCGGTGCTTTTATATAAACCAGTTTACTTGCCTTTTTTGCCTGACTCTTTAATTTTTTCTCATATTCTCTTTTATATTGTTCAAAATCCTGCTCTGAATCAAAATGCTGGAACTTTTCTTCTTTAAATCCTTCATAAAAAGTTTTTGCTGCATGCCTGCTTGCTTTTTCACCATTTTCTGCTCCACCTGCTCCGTCAAATACAGCGATCATTCTGGATTCAGAATCAACTAAAGCGCAATCCTGATTTAGTGGATGCTTCTCATCTGGAATTTTCTCTTGAGTATATGCTAAATAATCTAATTGAAAAACATTTTGATCATCAGCTGCGACAAAACTTTGCTCAGCAACAACTTTTCTTTCTGGCACGAATTTTTCACAATTAAAGTCTCTATTAAATTCTTCATGAGCATTCCTTCGTGATTCTACATGCTTTTGATAATCTCGCCTGACCTTATCTTGAATCATCTGTTCTTGCATTTCTTTTGTAATCGGCGGCGGTTCAATTTTTTTACCTGCTTCCTTTGGTAATGGAGGCGGTTCAACCACTTCTAAAATAGTTTCAATATCTTCTGGTTGAATTTCCATTTCTTCTGTAAATGCCTCTTCAGCCTGCTTGGGCATTTTTGGTTTTGAAATTTTTGGCTGTGAAATCTGTGCCAAACTTTTTGTCTTTTTTTTCTTTGCTGCTGATTTTTCATCACCTGCTGGAACAGGTGTTGCTGTTTCAAAAGCCATATAATAGTAATTTAGGAATCTTTGAAAAACATAGTTGCGTTATGAAATTTTCAAATTTAAAGCGAAAATTGTGAAAAGCGAGGAGGCTTAATAAATAAAATTAAGCAGACGAGTTTTAAACAATTTGCAGCTGAAATTTGGGAATTGTAGTAGTAATTATGTTTTTCAGAGGTTCCCTATGAATATCTTGTGTAATTATAGCAAAAATCTAGGAAAAAATCAAGTTTTTGCACTTTATTTTTTTATCAATAAATGCTAAAATCAAACTTAGAATATGACAAAAATAATCTTGTATTTATGAAAAGAATGTTATTGAGCAAGGAAGAATCAAATAAATACATCAAAGAGCGCAAACAATCACCTTGCTTCATTTGTGAGATAGTAAAGGGAAAGCCTCTCAGAAATAAACATTATATTATATTTGAAAATGAAAAAGTAATTGTTTTCTTATCAGCTTTCCCCACTCACTTAGGACAAACTCTTGTTTGCCCAAAGCAACATGTTGAGCAAGTTGCCAAAGAATTAAATCAAGAAGAATACCTGAATTTACAAAAAATAATTTTCAAGGTAAGCAAAGCGATTCAAGCTGTTCTAAAACCAGAACGTCTTTACATTGCATCCTTTGGCAGCCAGCAAATGAATAAACATGTTCATTTTCATATTGTTCCATTGCCAAAGGGCATACCAATTGACAAGCAACAAATGGCTGCAATGATGTTTGAAGAGGTAGGACTCTTAGAATTAACGAATGATGAATGGCAATCTTTGGCAAATAAAATTCGCAGTCAATTACAATAATGCATATAGAATCATTTTATGCTAGCATTTTTTCATCAATTATTTGAAAATTTCAAAAACAGCCCGGCCAGAAAAAATAAAATTATTTTGATTTGTTTGATAATCAGTATAATTGTGAATCTGGGAATCTGGGCGCTTTTAATTTTTAAATTCAGACCGGTTGCTTTGGCAAATCCGGAGAACACCAGCCTGCCTCTTCATTATAATATTTACTGGGGCATTGATCTTTTTGGCCAATGGTATCAAAGCCTTATACTGCCAATTCTAGGGCTGGCAATTTTGGTTATCAATTTCATACTGGCAATATTTTTATATAGTCAAAAAATAATGGCCAGTTATTTTTTTACAATCTCATCTGTTTTTGTTCAATTATTTTTATTAATCGCCTCAATATTAATCATTTTAATAAACATTTAATATGGAAACAGCCATTGTATTTAAAATTGCCGTACTTTCAACTTTATCATTTGTCTTTGCAATATTGTGGACCCCTCTTTTGACTCATTTTTTATACAAATTCAAACTGGGTAAACAAATTCGGGACAGCAAAGAAACTCCGGTTTTTTCAAAACTTCACAAAGATAAAGCTGGAACACCAACAATGGGAGGAATTTTAATCTGGTTAACTGTACTGATTATTGCCCTTGTTTTTTATTTACTCGGCACTTTTACAAACATTGAAATTTTTCAAAAATTAAATTTCTTGACCCGGGCACAGACGCTTTTACCGCTGGGTGCATTGGTTGCCAGCGCTTTAATCGGTTTAGTCGATGATTTTTTAAATGTAAAAAAGATTGGCCCGCATGGCGGAGGGTTAAGCATGAGCATGAGACTGGGAGTTTATGCTGTAATTGCCCTAATCGGTGCCTTTTGGTTTTATTTTAAACTTGACTGGGATGTATTTCACATTCCGTTCTTAGGCAACTTTGTTATTGGCTGGTGGTATATACCGGTATTTGTGTTTGTAATCGTTGCCACCTCGCATTCAATTAATGTTACAGACGGCCTTGACGGATTAGCTGGCGGAATTCTAGCAATTGCTTTTGGCGCTTTCGGAGCGATTGCATTTACCCAGGGGAAATTTGAGCTGGCCACTTTTTGCGGAGTAATCGCTGGAGCATTGCTGGCATTTTTATGGTTTAATATAAATCCAGCCAGATTTTTTATGGGTGATACTGGAGCAATGTCGCTTGGCATTACTTTAGGTATTGTTGCCATGTTAACAAATACAGCTATATTTTTAATAATTATTTGCTTAATTCCAGTAATTGAATCTTTATCAGTTATTATTCAGGTGCTTTCCAAAAAAATCAGAAAGAAAAAAGTATTTAAATCAGCGCCAATCCATCATCATTTCCAAGCAGTTGGCTGGTCTGAGCCAAAAATTGTGATGAGATTCTGGCTAATTTCTGGAGTAACTGCTGTGATTGGAATTATTCTCGCTTTATTAGATAAAGGATGGTATTAATTTCTAATTTTAATAATATGAAATTCCCAGACTTTAAAAATAAAAAAGTAACCATAATGGGACTGGGGCTTTTGGGCCGCGGTCTTAATGATACTAAATTTTTTGTAGAAAAAGGAGCAGAAGTCACAGTTACTGATTTAAAAACAAAAAAAGAGCTTGCCTCTTCACTTAAAGAGCTTAAAGGCATGCCAATCAAGTACACGCTGGGCAAACATGATAAAAAAGATTTTGAAAATGCGGATTTAATTATTAGAAATGCAGACGTGCCAGCCAGTTCTGAATTTTTAAAAATCGCCCATGATGCTAAAATAGAAGTAGAAATGGATGAATCTTTATTTGCCCGCTATTGTCCTTGCCCGATCATTGGCATTACTGGAACGCGCGGAAAAACTACGACGGCAACTTTAATTGCTGAAATTTTAAAACTAACTGGCAAAAAAGTATATTTGGCAGGGAATATTGCAGGAAAAGCAACTCTGCCTTTAATTGATAAGGTGACCAAAGACGATTTAATAGTTTTAGAATTATCCAGCTGGCAGCTTCAGGGATTTGGCGCTGATAAAATCAGCCCGCACATTGCAGTAGTGACAAACATTTACCCAGATCATCTCAATCGATACAAAAACATGGAAGAATATATTGAAGACAAAAAAAATATTTATAAATTTCAAAAAAAATCAGATTATTTAATTTTAAATAATACAAATGCAGAAACAAAAAAAATGAACCAGCAAGCAGACTCAAAAATCTTGTGGTTTGAAAAAGATGATATACCTGCAGACTGGGATTTAAAAATTTTAGGCAACCATAATAAGGAAAATGTAGCAGCTGCACTACAAGTGGCAGATATATTTAATTTGAACCAGCAAGCTGTTAGAAAAGCTTGCGAACAATTTGTAGGAGTAGAAAACCGACTGGAACCAATTGCTGAAATTGATGGCGTCTTATTTGTCAATGATACAACCAGCACCACACCAGTGGCTACTCAAGCTGCAATTGATGCACTTGACGAGTTTCCAATACTCTTAATTGCTGGCGGAAATGATAAAAATATTGAGTTTGATGATTTTGCAAAAGATATTTCAAGCCGGACAAAAAGTATTTTCCTTTTAGCTGGCACAGCGACTTCAGAATTTAAAAAGAAAATTGAAAAATATGGAGGGGAAATGATTGCCAGTATTTATGAAGATATGGAAAAAGCGGTTAATGATGCTTTCCAGGCCAGTGAAGTTGGAGATGTAATACTTCTCTCCCCTGGCTTTGCCAGTTTTGGATTATTTAAAAACGAGTATGACCGGGGCGAACAATTTATAAAAGCAGTAAAAAAATTAAAAAAGCATGAAAAAGGCAGAGGCAAACAACAACTTGAAACCCAATTTGGAAAAATTCTTTGGGGAAGGCATGGCAGCACTGAAAAAGATACGGATGAGATACGATAAATCCTAAGCACTAAATACTAAATTCTAAACAATGTTCAAAATAAAAATGTTAAATTTTTAAAATATTTTGGTCATTTAAATTTATCACATTTGGAAATTATTTAGGATTTCGATATTTGAATTTAAATTTTCAATGATAAAAAAATTAAAAACAAAATACCACCACCCAGATTATATATTAATTATCCTGTTCGGTTTAATATTAATTTTTGGTTTAGTCGTTCTAACCTCAGCCAGCTCAGCTACTGGTTTTGAAAAATTCAATGACAGCTATTTTTTTATAAAACAACAGCTACTACATGGATTTTTGCCTGGAATAATTCTATTGATGCTGACAGCTACCATTAATTATAAAAAATGGAAAAAATTTATCATGCCGCTTTTTGGAATTTCAGTCGTACTTTTGATAAGTGTATTTTTACCTGGAATTGGTGCTGAATATGGTGGAGCAAAAAGTTGGATAAATCTGGGTAGCTTATCATTTCAGCCTTCAGAATTGGTAAAGCTGACTTTTTTACTATATTTATGCATCTGGCTGTCGAGAAGAGATAAAAAAGATATTCAACACTTTTCGACAGGATTTTTATCATTTATTTTTATTCTGCTAATAATTTCAGTCTTAATGGCTCTGCAGCCTGACATTGGAACCTTATTTGTAATTTTATGCACGTCAATAATTGTATATTTTGCTGCTGGGGCAAAATTTTCGCATTTGCTGGCAATTGCTGCAGGCGGAGCAGGATTGATTTTATTACTTATAAAATTATCCCCTTACCGTGCGGCCAGAGTAACAACCTTTTTGCATCCTGAATTAGATCCACAGGGAATTGGCTATCATATTAATCAGGCATTTCTGGCAATTGGCTCTGGAGGGCTTTTTGGCAGAGGATTTGGACATTCAAGACAAAAATTTCAATATTTGCCTGAGGTGACTGGTGATTCAATTTTTGCAATAATTTGCGAGGAACTTGGTTATTTATTTGCTCTACTGCTAATTGTTTTATTTATATTATTATTTTTTAGAATATTAAAAATAGCAGAAAAATGTGCTGATCCTTTTGGTAGATTGGTAGCAATTGGAATAGGCAGCTGGTTTGTGGTTCAGGCATTTATCAACATTTCAGCCATGATCGGCCTTGCTCCTTTAACCGGAATTCCTTTACCCTTTGTCAGCCATGGCGGAACTGCGTTAGCCATTGGCATGGCTGCTTTTGGGATTATTATAAACATTTCCAGACAAACCTCAAATTCTGCCCCTTCACTCAATTGGCGTAAAAAATAATTTTTTATGAAAAATTCTCCTTGGAAAATTATAAACTCAAAAATTAAATATAAAAATCCCTGGATAAAAGTCAGGGAATATAATGTAAGGCGACCTGATGGTAAAAAAGGATTATATGGCGTGCTGGAAAAACCTCCTGGAGTTTTTATTATTACTTATGAAAATAATTCAATTTATCTAGTCAAGCAATATAGATTTCCATTAAAAAACTTTTCCTTGAATTACCTGGCGGCACTTTTAATGGGAAAAAACCTTTAGCTAATGCAAAAAGAGAGTTATTTGAAGAAACTGGTATCAAAGCCAGTACCTGGAAATATTTAGGGAAATTTTATATAGCTGCAGGTCATGAAACTACATATATAAAATGCTTTTTAGCAAAAAATCTGGATACATCAAATTTGCAAACGAGGTTTCAAGAAGGAGATGAACATATTAGTCAAATCATTAAGGTTAAAATCTCAAAGCTGAAAAAAATGCTTAAAGAAAGCAAAATCGAATGCGGAATCAGTGTGGCAGCCTTAAATCTATTCTTTCTTAATCATAAATAAATATATAATAAAACAGAGAATATAGTTTCTCTGTTTTTTTATTTTAAAAAAACGTCCCGATAAATCGGGACTCCAAAATTTTTCTTTTTAATTTTTTCTTTTTACTTTTTATTTCATTTCGGTGCCATTTCCCTCAACTTATCAATAATAAGCGGCAAAACCTTTAAAAATTGATTAACCTCAACTTCAGTGTTAAATTTTCCCAAACTAATCCTAACGCTTCCATGAGTCCACTCAGGCTTTATGCCCATCGCAGTCAATACATGAGAAGGCTCTAAAGATCCGGATGAGCAGGCAGATCCGGTAGAAATCGCAATTCCTTCCATATCCAGCATCATTAAAATACTCTCCCCTTCTGCACCTTTAAAACTAATATTTAAATTATTTGGAATTCTCTTTTCCAAATCGCCATTAAGCTGCGTATCATTAATTTTTTGAATTTGTTCAAATAATTTATCTCTTAAACTTTTAACTTTTTTAATATTTGCCTCCCTGTCCTTTTCAGCAATTTCCATTGCTTTTGCAATACCGACTATTAATGGGACATTAATCGTACCTGGCCGCAAACCAAGCTCATGATGGCCGCCAAATGTTATTGGAGAAATTTTCGTATTGTCTTTAATATATAAAACGCCAACTCCTTTTGGACCAAAAATTTTCTGGCCAGAAACAGTTATCAAATCGCATTTTAAATAATCAACTTTGCAGGGCAAATAATTAAATGCCTGGGCAATATCAGAATGCAAATATATTGGCAGATTTTTTTCTTTTCTGCTTTCCTTTTCTTTGACAATTAATTCTCCAATTTCTTTTATTGGCTGAACAGTACCGATTTCATTATTTGCATACATCACTGAAATAAGCACAGTATTTTTTCTAATTAATTTCTTTAATTCACTTAATTTCAAAATTCCTTTTTTATCAATATTAACAAAATCAACTGCAAAACCTCTTTTTCGCAAAGTTTCAAATGTTTCCAAAACTGACGGGTGCTCAATTTTTGAAGTAATAAAATGAGGTTTGTCATTTTTGAATTTCTCTGCAACACCCAGGATTGCTAAATTATTGCTTTCTGTAGCGCCAGAAGTAAAAATAATTTCTTTTGGTTTGCAGCCCAATGTTTCAGCTGCTTGTTCTCTGGCTTCTTCCAGCGCGCTTTCAGCTTCTTGGCCAAATGAATGGATTGAAGACGGATTGCCAAATTTTTCAGAAAAATAAGGCAGCATTGCTTCCAATACTTGCGGGTCTACTTGAGTTGTGGCTGCGTTATCAAAATATATTCGGGTCATATAATAATAATTAGTAACGAGTAATGAGTAATGGGTAATAAGATTTTGTTGTTAAACCTGTCTGCCTAAATATTTGGTGTTAGGAAAATTATTTTTATAGTCATCCCAAAAAGAATCTTTTAATACTTCGGGGAAAACATTAATATTTTTCAAATCTTCTTTTGAGAGCCATTCAGCTTTTTTAATAAACAGCTCATCAGGTCCTTTGCCTTTTAAATTTTTTAAACTTATTTTACCTATGTAACTATCAGCTAATACAAAAATTTCAATATTTAGCTCTTGATTTTCCTTATCAAAAAATTCTCGTATATAAATAATTCTGGCAGAGGAAATTTTTAGATTCGTTTCTTCGAAAGTTTCTCTTTTTGCACATTCAAATATTGAACTATCTTTTTCTTCAATGCCCCCACCAGGAGGAACCCACCATTCATTTCCAGTTTCAGGATGAACATGTTTAACTAATAATATTTTTTCATTGTCAACAATGATTGCCGCAATGCGAATTCTATGTTTCATAATTAGAAAATATTGAAATATGTATCCCAACTCGTATTTAACCAAAATTACTCAGGAATGGTAACATTAATCACTTCCTTAACTTCCTTTATCTCAGCTTTTAATCTTTTTTCAACTAAATTCTGCAATGTCATCGTGGCCATAGGACAAAACTGGCAATGTCCAGCCAAACTTACTTTAACAATACCCTTTGATTCATCAAATTCAATCAAATTAATGTCACCGCCATCTGCTTTAAGATGGGGCCTTATATCTTCGTCGATTATTTGTTCTATTTTTTGCTTAATATTCATATTAAATAAATTACAGTCTCCCACAAATGTTTAATCAGTAATAGTTATTGGTCATTGATTTAAAGCGGCCAGTTTAGTCTCTGGTTGTTGGTCATTAGTATAAACCCATGCCTAATGACTAAAAACCTAACTGGCAGCGACGCCCATTAACCAATAACTAAAAAATATTTAATGCTTGTTTTTTTGTTATTTGTTTTCCCCGTATTTCTCTATCGCATCATGCAAAGCCTTTGTCGCCAGGATTGAACAATGATGTTTTACTGGCGGCAGGTCGCCAAGTGAATCTACTATATTTTTGTCAGTTATTTGACTGGCCTCATCCAATGTTTTGCCTTTAGCTAAATCTGTCATTGCTGAAGAAGTAGCAATGGCTGCTGCGCAGCCTAAAGTTTCAAATTTAATATCCTTTATTTTATCTTTAGAAACCTTAATATAAATTTTCATAATATCTCCGCATCTCATATTACCTGCCTCACCAATTGCATCAGCATCTTCAAGTTTGCCCTGGTTATGCGGGTTTGTAAAATGCTCTATTACTTTTTTTGAATACATATATTTAAACTGAAAAACTGAAAAACAAATGAACAAAAAAACAACTTCATTAAGGTATTCACTTGTTTTTTAACACTCTTCAATAATATTTATTAGTTATTATACTATAGCAAATATCAATGTTTTCGTCAAAATGAAATAAAAAGTCCCCTAAAATGTTAGGGGATCTGAACCATGGTGGGATCTGTCTCTCCCCCGCCATTATTTGGCGGTGATGAATCTAAATTCCCAGACTTTAAATTATTCAGATTTGCCAAAGCTTGTCTAACTTCTTGTTTGGTAACAGGCATGTCTGCATAAATACTACTGGCTGACTCTCGTAGCGTATTTTGGAAATCTTTAACTTGTTTTTCATTATCAAGCCGGTACGATCTTGACTCCTGACTTTTTCGATTCAAAACAATCAGTTGATTATATGAGAAAAAAATTATCAGATTTGCCTTTTTTACAACCTGGAATTGAAGCGGCCTTTCACCCGCATGTTTGCGTAAAATCTCTGATTCTGTAATTTGAATTATACTTCCAACGTTCACATCCCGTAGAGCAGAAATAAAATTGCTAACGATATATGGCCAGCACAAATCCATGTGTTCATTAGGATCATTATTGCCTTTGATAAATTTAAGAATTGATTCAATATCAGTCTTCATTCCTAGTACTGGATGATGAAGAGCTAATGCCTGGCCGAACCGGATAACTGATTCTCTTTCCTGACCGCTAATAATCGGAAAGTACTTTATTTCAGAACCTTCCCTTAAAATAAATTTTGACTCTGTAAGCCAAATACTTAGATCTCCATGACCAACTACTTTAATACCCATCCAATCCTGGGGTTTGCCAGCTTTTTCATAAATGGTATAGATTTGCTGAATAATTGCTGACAACCCTTTTTGCTGGGCAATCAGCTGATGAAGCTTAACATACCATTCAAAAAAGAACTTGGGCCAATACTTTCTTACATGATCTAAAACAACATTTTGAAGCCATTCTCCAAACTGAAATTCAATAGCAGAATCAACTACAACTCCTGTTTTTTTGGGAGTCAAGCCTTGTAAATGTTCAAGAATAGGCGGAAAATCTAATTCTTTCCATTTTTGATCTTCTATATTAGGCATTCTCACCTCCTTTTCACCTATGCCATTTTAGATATTATTTTAGCTGAATATTAGTAAATTTGTCAAGAGATAAAATAAAGTACCACCAGCGATGCTGGTGGTTTTTATCTTGCCCAACCTGCCCTTCGCGAAGGGCAGGGCGAGTCTTTTATTTTCAATATCTTCATTCGTCTACAGAATCGGGGGTTTGGGGGGCTGATTGCTCCCGGAGCGATCCTTTACCTTTATCATTGCTTCGCATTTGAAGCCCCCCAATGGTTTTTGCCTACTTTTTGGCATCAAAAAGTAGGTCGGCGCAAGCCGAAATCGGTATTGCCTGAATTAGGCTCCAGGCCTGTTTTGTAAAAGATCATCTTTATTAAACAAGGGCGATGCCATCAAACGCACTCCCCAGCTACGCTGGGGGTTTTTTCCTTTAATAAAAAACCCTCTATTTTTGTAATAGAAGGTTATGTTCCCGGACTTGTGTCTTCTTTTTCAAATCCCTCAGGCATTTGATTTTGGGTAATAATTGTATGCTTCAAATGTTTGAGTGATGTTGGCATTGCATCAAAAAGCTCACTCACAGATGAAGCAGCTGGTATTAGCTGATCCTTCAATTGCTGTGCCAGATCTTCATCTGCAATTTTTAATTTATGTGCTTTCATGGGGATACCTAAAAATACAATTACTTCTTTGTCAAACCAGGTGACTTTCACACCGCTGATGTCAAAAACGGTGAATCCTGAGACAAAACGAGTTTTATCATGCTTACCCAGAATTTTTACCTCTTCCATCATTCCACTGCCTTCATAGTTAAGATGTTTTAATGCTTCAGCGAAAAGCTCAATGGCTTTGGGTAAGCATTCCATATAACATTTTTCTTCATCTACATTTTCCTGAATAAAGGCTAAAAGTCTATCATCTTCAGTCAACATGCCGTTAAGAATACGCGGGCTGTCTTTTAATGTTCTTGAAAATTCAAAAATATCCTGTTGCTCAGTCTCTGCACTCAACTCAAACGGAATTTCTGTGCCATCCTCATTGACCACAAAAGCATTTCTCTTCAACCAGACTGAAGTCGATTCAAACTCAGCGATCTTCACTCCTGGGAAGGTCATTGCTGGCACCTTGTTATAAATACCGTAAAGAGCCTCAAAGAGCTGGCCAAATTCTTCTGTTTGAACAACCCTGACCAAGGCTTTATGAAAATCAATATAACAGGCATCCCAGCATGAATCCACCAAAACTCGTAAAGCATTTCTCTGCCATACTTTGAATTGATCATCAATATCTGCTGGAGGCTCAACCACCTCAGTAGATATTCTGCGTAAATATGTCAAAATTGGCGGGTATTGAATTACATCTGTTGAATTATCCATTTGTCCCTCCTTCCGAAAGAGTCTGACCTTGCCCTTAGGTTTACTCTGTCCTCCCAACTTCACCTATTTATATCAAAACCTAGAAATTTTGTCAATAATAATAAAAATGTCCCAGAGGGACTCCAATTTTTCACTTTTTGATTTTTACTTTTTAATTTTAAAAAAATAGCCACGTTGGGCTATTTGTTATTAAACTGGATTAAAACTGCAGATATTTGATTTGATCTCATCTGCGCTGCTTGGAAAAACTTCTACTGCCTTACTGTGAGTTGACACATGATCAGTCAAAAATTCAACCAGCTTCTCTAATTTTTGAACAAAACCAGCGCCTTCAAGCTTATCTGCATCAGCAACACTTATTTCCATATCAAATTTTTCACCAGAAACTCTAAATTCCAACTTTTCATAATATACAGCCACTTCAATGCCTTCACCTCGAATAATTACGATCCCATTCCATTCTGTCTTAGCATACAATGCAGAAAGATTTTTCATAATTTGAACAAAGTGCTGGTCTTCTTTTACAAACGTAACGAAAAAATTAAAGAATCGAAGAACAAAGGATTGAAGCTGCTGTTCAACTTGTTTTTTCCAAAAATTCAGCATATGAACATTTAGCTGTTTATCATCAAATTCAGTACTAGTAGCTCTTCCCGCAAGCCTAAATCTTCTGTTTGAAGCTGCCGAATCCTCTTGGCCACTATCTCCAGCAGCAGCATCTCCTGTAACATCATCAATAGCTCGATCGTCTCCCATCTTCCCTCCTCCAAAGGCTTGCCCTAATATTGGGCTGGTGAACAACAAATGTTTTGAATAATACCTTACTATAAAAAATACACGTTGTCAAATAAAGTACCACCAGCGATGCTGGTGGTTTTTATCTCGCCCTGCCCTTCGCGAAGGGCAGGGCGAGTCTTTTATTTTCAATATCTTCATTCGTCTACAGAATCGGGGGTTTGGGGGGCTGATTGCCCCCGGAGCGATCCTTTAACTTTGTCATTGCTTCGCATTT